>Ga0247733_1000198_pt1 | contig 67926 bp, 74 predicted proteins | sample UWRJL043104R2_FD_180932 | JGI IMG/M metagenome (GOLD analysis project Ga0247733, IMG submission 180932) | Plant litter microbial communities from Arlington Agricultural Research Station in Wisconsin, United States - UWRJ-L043-104R-2 | ecosystem: Environmental > Terrestrial > Plant litter >...
GCAAACCCAAACAGAGTTTACAAATCAACGAGGAAAGGAGGCCTAGCGGCGAGGGTTCGCTCGAGCGGAGTAGTCGGAATCGACGATGTGAAGGATTGCAGGAAGAGAATGACAATCTAAGGATCCGGGTTGTCGTGGCACGGGGGAGCTGTATCGCGTGGTGCACGGGGTATGGAGATGACCAGGTCAACAGTTCGCAACGCAAGCCGGTTCCGTCATATCGAGACGCGCACGGGTGCCGTTGCCAAGATGTGAGCTTATGTAATGCGTCCCACATCTAGACGTCGAGTGCTCCATCACCATCCCACACTCTCTTGGAAACCAGACCCAAGTTCGAGCGTGTACAAGACCACGGTCCAAGCCCGTGCCGCCACTTACACCAAACGCATCCTCCCGTTCCCAAAATACAACCCCCGCGTGTCTCCACCGTCCCCAAAGTCATCAGTAACGGAGATGAGCTCCCAACGCTCAGACCCCATATCAACCGTTTCAGCTGCTGAAAAATCCCCGAATCCAACTACCTCACGTCTTCTAAGAGTTTCCGTAAAGTTAATTATCTTCCGAGATTCATGCGGCGAAACTGGCGACCTAAAATAACATGCTTCGTCTACTGGTACACGTACCACAAGTCTCACTACGAGAACGCACCGACTTGACGTTTAGACCCTTCCACATTGCCGAGGTGCTGTAACCTTACGCGGCCTTCGCCGTGCGAAGGATCGATCCCTCAAGAGCATTAGTCTTTCAGACAAACCAACTAGGCAGGTTCTAACGTCGAAAGCAAAAGCGTCTGCAGCCTCTGGACGAACAGAGCACTTGCCGACTGACCATCTCACCAGGGCGCCACACCGACCTCTCGAACCCTGCAACACCCGGCTCGAGCCATTCTCCACATCTCCCGTCAAGCCCCCACTTCTCAACATGACATCATGCCCAAAAATGCTAAGATTATAATCTTCAGTGCGAATGGATAGTTTGTAATTTATTTGGAAGTAGTGCTAAGTATTTCCGTTATAATGGACACAAAACAAGACGCTAAGCAATGCAGCTAAAATACAAGAACAGCGTGAAAAGAGAGCAAAACTAGCTAAATGAGTGACAAGGTGCTCTTCAATCCCTACCCTGTCAATCCATCATGTTACCCTTCGGTGGCCAGTCGAAAGGCGGTGGATTGATCCAAGGCGGTCAAGAACAAGACCTGGAGGTAACGCAAAAGCAAATCCAAAAAAAAAAAACTCCCGCAAATGCAAAACAAGGCTGAAGAACAATGACGAGTCTATATGCTGGGGGGATGTAAATGAGTGAAAAACAAAGGGGATTCGTCAACCTAATCGGTGGTGGGGACGCCGCGCAATGCAAGTCGTAGATCAGACATCGTAAGCCGGAGTCGCGAGACCCCGTTGCCGTTATACAGTCTAGTCGAAAAAGAAAACCGTGTGAAGATTGTAAGGAAACCGTAAGAAAACCATGTCGAGAGAGAAGTCCGTGATTATGCCGTCCTGGATATCAAATCCGGTCAAGAGACGAAAAGATGTGAAATTTTGAGCGCCGGAGATGCATCGAGGACGAACCGAAAGACTGCAAGGCAAATATCTATTTGCCAGAGCCGCTACCACCCTGCGGTTTCGGCATCGGGTACGGGAACGGAGCGTAGGGTAGCTGGTAGGAAGGGTTGCTGCCAGAGGAAGAGCCGGCAGTGGAGGTGTTGCCGGGAGAGGAAGAGGAGGAAGACATTGTTGCTGAGACTGTGGAGGGTGCGGAGCGAGGTTGAGAATGAGCTCGTATGAGAGAAGCTGGTCGACCGTAGGGAGTTCTGGATCTGCGTGGAGGCTGGGAAGAGCTGCTTCTCAGGGCGTGTCGAGTTGCGAGGGGACGGCCTTGTCGAGAGGAAGAGCTTACTTCGGGGTTGTTTCGTGTTGCGGGCGTCTCGGTGATAAAGATGAAGGGAGCTGTTGGTCTTGGATGCGAGGTGATTGATTGTCTTGTGACAAGTGGATCTGGAAGGGTGGAGAGAGAGCGTAACCCAGCTGTTGGTTGAGGGGTTTCTGCAGAGTCTTGATGGCCGGTTGGATTGTTTGATAGATTTGGAGGTTCTAATGCTGGTGCAGTAGCAGAAGTTACGCGGCGAGTTGGAGGCTCTGGAGATCTTGATGGGCTGGGATTATTTGAAGGGCCACTGCTCATAAGCTGGTAGTCCTCGATGTATTGGAAGATTAAAGTCCAAATGTGTGCTGGTTCTTGTTGTTGCTGTTGTTGTAGAAGGTTGTTTGGTGGTTGTTGATGGTTTCCAGACTGATCTTCCCCAGGCTCTTATATATGTGGTGTATAGGGACGGCCCCCAGTCTCCAGTTAGGCGGCCTAGCGCTTTTGATCACGAAGCCGATGACAATGTAGGACAAGTGCCTGAGGTCAGAAAGATTGAGTCGAAATAGCAGACCGGACATCTGTAATCGTAAGAGTGGAGGCTTGATCGCAGAGATGAGGTACAAGCGCAGAAGTCTACCATAGGGCAGTCCGATGGTCCGAGGCGCAGGACGAATGTCGGTTCAGTCAGTATGTGCTGATTCTGTTGTAGAAGGTCCGAGTGAGGTCACCCACAACGTGCGGAAACGACCGTTTTTAGAATATGGTGTGTAGCGGAAGGCGTCGTGAGCCAAGAGGATATGCAGAACGTAGCCACCACACTGGCAGATATGGTTAGAATGCTGCGAGGCTGCTGTCGTCAGACGCTTGTTCAGAGCCGCATGCACGATGACCGGTAACCAACGCAAGGGTAATCGGGAAGAGCCAAGATACCCAGGGGGACGGATGCTGATGCATACCCCGTGCGTGCTGGCGTTTGATGACTTCCGTGCAGCTAGGGTCAAGATCCTCTCCCAAATGTGCGGTGAAAGAAGAATGGTGGACGACATGCTGGACGGCCTCTTCTACCTATACAACCGAGAAGTTGACCTTGCTGCTAATGTGGTCAGCATCTCATTGAACTTAGACTAGATATCGAAGAACGCCGAAGTTTATCGAAGCGGCACGTATACAACCACCGATGCCTTAGAGCTCATGCTCAAAAAGCCCCAAATGTTACGAATTAGTTCATACCCCGGACATAGCCGAAGAGCGGCCACTTGTCCCCAGAACCAGTATTGCATCGGCAGGTTGTAGTTCGTGCGCTAGAGATGTGAGATCGTCATCTGTAGCGGCCGACGAGCGTTTGCGCACGAATCAAGCAGCTAGAAGACTCTAATATTAGCTACCTGAACACGAGATGAAAATGTGATTGGGATGTTTACTCAGCTGTCGCCATAATTTTGTCGTGGCCCGCGCGTCAGCCATCCCTGCTAAACTGTGAAGTCAAGCCACTGTCAATAGACGATGAAGTCATAGTAGCCATGCTTGAATCTCGAGCCCGCTCATTGTTCCAAATTAGATGTCCAATGATCGTGCGTCGATGAGTATTGCATCTTGACCGGGAAGTTTATAAGCGAGCCCTGTTCGCTTGCAGGATTAGTGAGTAAGCTATACAAGGGTGTGTAGCGTCGAAGGCTGCTGTTTTCTAGAACCCTACCGCATTGAGACTTCCATGGCGTCTGATCTCAGGCGCAGACGCAGTGGTCCTGCAGTAATCTCCATGTGGCCGCGTGTATGTGTGTGCCCCAAGATTACCGGATGTACGGACGTCCAATGGAAAAGCTGCAATGAAAAAGAAAGCCCTACTTTGGACGATGGCGCTGAGGCAGTGCACCGTCTAAGCGAACTTGCATACTGTAGAGGAGATGGTCGGTGCTTATCTTCCCTACCACCACGTTGTGGCTCTTGATGGTTCCCGGTGCGGTCAGAACTAACTTGCGACGGCACAATAAAATCTCGAAATTTCAGGGTGGTGGTAGTGGTAGCTCCGTAAAGATGGTATGTGGCTCGATTGTCCGCTTCCGAGGGAAGACTAAATTAGTCTGCTTAGTATGCAGGAAAGATGGTAAATTAACGGACTTCAACGTACCTTCGTTGTCTTCCACCGATTACACCATGCTGACACGACGAACAGCAATCATCTTCACTGTCATCACGTCGCTCCATGACTCACGCCCCGCAGTCGTAACGTCAATTTGGCTTATTCGACTGCGCGTTATAGCTTTTGGCTCGACGCAGTTGTGACTGGTGTCCATGACGATCTTCGATTGTTGGCTTCCGGTAACGGCATGTGACAAGACTGCTAGCTCGCGACTTCTACCCGATGTTGATTACCACCGAGTAGTAATACATTCCTAAGGCTGTTCCGTTCTTTGCGCCTGCACGCAGTAGCTAGAATCGGATAATGGGGGCTAAAGTCGCAGTCGTTAAAAAGAAGGCGATAGGCCGCGCACATCGTAGAATCTCTTCCCTCGCGTTAAAGACACCCTTTGTTCATCCTTCAGCAAAAATCGACACTCTTGCAAGTTGCAAAAATGACTGGACCAAACCAGGCTGCCGTTATCCCCAGCAAAGGAAGTCATCTGGAGGTAGTGGACGTAGAAACCAGTCGTCCGGGTACAGGTGAGGTCCTAGTCAGGAATCATGCCATTGCTATCCAACCGCTTGACGCCAAGATGCTGCTCGCTGGGTATGAGGGCGCGGGCGCGCAAAGTTACCCAGCTTTGCTTGGGTCTAGCGGCGCAGGGACGATTGAGGCTTTGGGGGATGACGTCTCCGGCCTTGCTGTTGGCGATCGAGTCGTTTTCGATACCAGGGCGTACATCAAAGCGGACGTCAACCGACGAGAAGGGACATGGCAAAAGTTGGTGATCGTCAACGCCAGGACCGTAGCGAAGGTAAAAAGCGGTGGTTGAAAACATCGAATAGCTCTGATCGAATGGCAGATTGGGGACGCAACGTTCGAACAAGCAGTCCTGGTTGATTTTCCGTTGCAGACGGCGGTGGGTGCTCTGCATTTATTCCTCGGAATGGGGACACCAGGAAGCAGTGGCGGAGAAGAAAAAGTCTTGGTATGGGGCGCCGGCGGAGCCGTAGGAGCGTTTGCGGTGCAGTACGCGAAGAGCGTGAGTTGTCTTGGATGTGATGATCTTGAAACGGAATTTGATAACACTAAACACTTTCCAGGTTGGGCATACAATAGTCGCCACCGCGTCTCCCCGGGATACTGAGCGCCAGAAGACGCTTGGTGCCACCGAAGTAATCGATTACAAAGCCGCAGACGCAGTGGATAGACTTCGCCGATTGGGTCCGTTCAAATACATCTTCACCGCCAGTGGAGATGCTGCCTCGCAGCAGTCGCTCGCTGCCTTGTTGCAGCCAGGGGGAGGGAGATTCGCCAGTGTGCTTGGTGGGCAAGTCGATCTGCCTTCTAATGTTGAGAGGGTGTACACAGCCTTCTCTCAAGCAGCGCAGCGAGAAGAGCATAGCGCATGGCGAGATTGGTGGTACGGGGAATATCTTCCGAAAGTACTACAGGAGGGTCTGGTAGAGCCTACCAAGTACAGCAAGGTGTCGGGAGGTCTCGCGGCGTTGCAACAGGCCAGTACAGATGTTTTCGAAGGCAGGGTCAGAGGTAAACTCGTTGTCAATCCGCAAGAGTAAATTAGCGATGCGATCGATGCTGATGCGTGGGTTGAAAGAGAATGGCGTCCACATCTCCTGTCGTCGGTGAAAAGGTGCAATTAGTCTTTTGACCAAATCTAAATTGAATCGACCATACATCGATAGATGCGTCCCTGGATGACCTCACTTTTGAAGAATGGTCAGCACCAATTAATCGCTGACAAATTGCATGGAAGAATTCTGTTATGCTCGTATCTGAACACGAGAGAGGATAGCTGATGCTAGCGCACGGCCGTGCTCACGTCAGTCATACCGAGCGCATCCGCATGCATGTAAGTCCCATGATCATAACGCAAAGGGGAGGATTGGATCGCGAAGCTGGTGTGGTGCGCGGTGAGGAGAGGGTGTGATGTCGATGAAGAAACTATCGTCAGGTCGTGTGATTCGGCGTTTCGAGCCCGATGCCATTGTCCCACCAAACACTCATTGACTCCTGGTTCCTTGCTCAGCACCAACACTAAGGTTAGGGACTGCGCTTTGCTAATCTATATGAAACTCTGCTGTACATGAGATTCAAGTCACCAGAGGGAGTTGCACAGCAAAAGTGATCTTGACTCTTGTATTACATACAGAGCAGCGCGAAACAAATATGTTCGCGCCGCATACCCTGAACTGATGGATATCATCTCGCTGCTTGTTCGACTACCCGTCGACGCGAATGTTTTAAACAAGATTCAAGTTCGCCAAAGCGGCCATGTTAAACCGATCTTTCCGCTACCTCGTCCATATCGTACCTTCACACGCCTAACGCGGTCCAAAGACTCGCTCATAATCCAGATGGAAGGGATGGCAACCCAATCGGAAATACACCAAAATGCAAAAAAGGAAGGGGAATCGTCGCATACCTTAGAAGACATAAAGAGCCCTCATGTTCCAAATAGCCTCATCGACCATCTCCGACGTCCAGCTACCCGTGAGCTGTCCGACGATGCTCTCACGCTTGTCGCGACTCAGCACCAGGAACCGTTCGATAAGGTCACCGTCAAGCACGCTCTTAACCGGGTTGTAGTAGCTTCGATATGCGAGATGATCTCGCCCACTCAGTGGCTTATCGTCTGTTCGCAGCTGCAGCTCTAGCTGCTGAAACATCTTGTACTGGCGACGAGATTGGAAGGGAATCAGAGCGCCGAGCGTACCCTGGAGCCCTGCCCAGAAGATGACATTTTCACCGCCAGATAGGAGTTGGGTGCGTTGCATCGAGACCGGTATATCGTTTGCGAAGTAGTGAGCAACCAAGTCTACACGCTTGGGCGCGCCAGCTAGAAATTCCTTATCTTGGACGAGGTTTAGGCCGTCCGATGATTCGTCCGAGGCTTCTGACACCTTAGGCGGGCACCGCACGAGCCAGATATTGCCGAACTTGTCTCCGCCTACCGTGGTCTCGTAGTCTAGCATCTCCGTACATGTTGTGTGTCGGGCTACCGTGTCGTCTGCAAAGGGAAGGAGCAAGTTTGGATAGACCTGGTCCTTGTGGACAACGTAGGTTACGGATTGGGCTTGGTCAGAGACGATGAGACGGTTGCCCTGAGTCTTGAGGCCCGTGATGCGGGTGGAAACGCAGTGCGGAGTCATGGCTTTGCGAAGCAGCGAGCGCATGCCGCATTCATACAGAGCAAGGTCCGTACCGCTGCCTACGGCGAGCTTGCCCTTGAAAGCGAGAAGAGCCAGCGGAGGCTCATCCATCTCGGTCTCGTGAACGAACTCGAGCTCCCTGCCGTCAGAGGAGATTTTGTACAGCATGATAGAAGCCGAGCTGAATCGAAAGCTTGGTGAGAATCGCAAGTCCTTCGCAATTCCGACAGCAAGGTGCGTCGCCTCGCCTTCACCACTCTCACTATCGAAGTACACCAGTGCAACGCTCACCGCGGATCTGTTTTCAGTGAGCTCGATGGTCTGCACCACTTCTTTGTCCGTCACCGGAGCCACCACCTGGATGCAGGATGCCCATCTCCCTTGCGCCCTCGGGTAGCCGAACTCGGCCGGCGGCAGTTCGTTGTCCTGGCTGTGTCCATTGGACATATCTTCATCCTCACCATTCGGCTCGTTTTTGATAGCTTCTTTAGCTTTAGCCTGCTTAATGAGATCATTCCTCACGTCGGCGCCCATGGTATTGTTCTCGCTCTCGATGACGTAGAACGTCCTCTGTTGGTGATAGCCAACCAACTTGCGAGGAGTGTACCTGAGCGGTATTGACTCAAAGGTCGTATTTTGGTGCAAGTGATCCAGGGAGAAGATGCTATGCATTCGTCAGCTATGTCAACCAGATATATCTGAGATATGTTGAGGAGGAATGCTGTAGTCAGTAGGAACAATTGGAATGTTGCGTATAACCCTCATTTATAATCAGGAGATAGTTGTCATCACACAGTAGCAGAAATGAAAGACGTTCGCACTTACCGCAACTCTGTGCCGCTCACGCAGATGATGCCCCTAATTGACGATCCATCGAAGTTCCACGCAGAATGAAACGGTATGTAGTTGAGAGGTGTCAGCTGGAGTACTTTGGTAGTAGGATGTGTGTACGCGAGCCACGGGCTTGACCCCATTGCTAGAACGGCTGGCTCTCCATCCCCCGCAGTGACGCGGGCAAATGTGACGGCTCCGGGCCCAAGGAAACGCCTCCGGGTGTCGCCGATCTCTCCTGTCATATCATCTAGAACCGAGCGAATGTAGACCCCGCTTTCGAGGCCAATGTGGAGGAATTGACTGGATCCGTGGGGTGACTTGTCCGTCATGTAGTTGATAGTGAGGTCGCTCGGCTTGGCGGAAAGACCTTGAACGGATATGCTCCTCAGGATGTTGCCTTCCATGTCCGGGCTCAGGTTGAATATCCTGACCGTTTGATCACTGCAGCCAACGGCCATGAAGTAGGCACGAACACTGCCCTCGGGCACTTCTGGCATAGCGAGACATTTGATGGTCACGTCCAAGGCGACCTCCTCCTCGGCCAAGGCAAGCGAACCATCAGAGTCGCACTCGAAGTAGAGAATCTGACCAGAGCTAAGCGCAATGGCGACTTGGCGATTGTTCGTTGCGCACGCTACGATGGTGCGGTGCGCAGGTGTTTCCCAATCGGTAACATTGACATGTGTTGCCGCATCAGAATCATCGTCCGAAAACTCAATACCCTGGATGTGACGTATGCCACTAGGGTGAATCTGAAGGATACAGTCTTCTCCAAATTGCTGAACGCCGAGAGTATTCGTCTCGACCAGAAAGCCCGTATTGAAAGCCTCGTTGACATCATCAGATATTCTAAGCACCAGCGTCTTGCTGTGTAGGCACATGACGATCAACGTGTCGGTGTCGTCGTCAGCGCGCAGCTTGGTAGTCCACACGCTAGATGCCTCGTTAGGGAGTTCCGAGTCGATGAGTTCCAGAACCTCCAATGCGTTCTTTGTTGTCCTGAAAGAACTTCGCCCGCTTTCGCCACTGACAGTGTAGATTTGCGGTGCATCTAACAATCCGGGGTTGGCGACTTCCATATCCATAATGGGATTAAGGCTCGGAAGGGTGTACACAGGCTTCAATAAATTGAGGAGTGGCCGCGGGCGGAAAAAGGGCGCATTGTAGGCAGCAAGTGGGTCGGTAGGAAACTGCGAGCTCTCGAAGATGGGGTCCTTTGACTTTTCGCCTAGGGAATGGATCTCGTAAAGACTTCTATCTCCAGACTCACAAGCGGCGAAGACAAAGCCCGCTTTCAAGACGCAGATGCTGGTCGCAAGCGGGATGGTATCGAAATACTGAATCTTGAGCTTCTGCACCTCACCATCGGGAGCGTCGTAGGTGAGCTTGAACAAATCGCCGTCATCGGTCTGGAGCAAAAAAAAGGTTTCCCGGCCTTTGAGAGTGTGTCGAGTTCCCGCTACTATGAAACGCTTCCGGTTAGGATCCTCAGTGGCACCTTCCCGACGCGGTATGGCCAGACGATGGAGTTGCTGCTTGTTGTTGAATATGCGTCGATAAGTGATATTGTCCTCGCCGCAGCAGAGAACTCCGCTCGGTCCATTAGCGCCGCCAGGGAGGCTGAAGAGTATGTTGGCGGTGCGGTCAACGGGCTCAGACCACTTTCGCACAATGTGATTCAGGCCGAGGTCCAGCTCGTAGTAAACCAGGTCTTTCTGCAAATCTTGCAGAGCCTCTCCGGTGGGGTCGGCCTCGGCACTCGAGAAGTCCAGCTCGATGGCAGCGAACATGGGATTGTCGTAGCCAACGTCAAGGCCGATAAGGCAGTACATGAGTGTCTGTGGCTTGTGGGCTTCCAAAGGAGAGGAAATGGCGATGCCGCCTTGTGTAGAACGGGTGAGGGTGTAGACCAGCTTGTTCTTCTCCGTCGATGCGACGATGATCGCGCGTCCTTTCGGGTCTGTCGCGAGATACTCGCCCGGCACGACGCGACGGACTTGCGACTTGCCAAACGTCTCGAAGTGGACCGTCTCGAACTCGGGCGGTTTAGAGTCGGGCTTGTACTCATACGTCACCAGGCGACCAGAGTCGGTGGTGATGACAATGAAATCTACAGCGTGTCAACAAATGCGCTCTGTACGTTCCACCGTTCCGTCTCCATGCTCCACGTGGGCGCGGGGGTCGTAGCTGTCGGCGTGCCTTACAAAATCACTATAAGGCTTTGCGCGTCGCGGAGAGAGAAGACGTACCTTTGGTGCTGCCCGCAAGCCGGAATTTGGCGATGCGTCGGATGATGCCGAAGACGTCCTGGCTATAGAGCTCCTTGAAGCCGTTGCTGTACTTGGAGACCTCGTACAAGGTAAGCCGCGAGCCATTCGCCGTGAGGACGTGCCCATTGCCGCTGCCGACAAAGTCACCCGAGATGGCCTCTTGAGTCGCCGAAGGCGCCTTGACCGTCAAGGCGTACAGCGACAGCGTCGAGAAGCTCGTCATGGCGGGCGAGATGGGCGGGCGCGGGCCCAAACAGCAAGTTGTGTTTCTGGCCTTGCGGCGAGCGGTGTCGCGATGCCTAGAGACACGGTTCGCAGGCAAAGGCGCTCTACAGGAGACCTCGCGTTGTTTGCAGCTGCAACGCGCGGGACGTCGCCTGGTTGAGTTGGAGAGCGCGGCGACGGGCTGTGGAGGGCACAAAGGCAGAGACGAAGTTTTGGAGCTCCAGGGCGGAGCGGATTAACCGTCTCCGGTCAGCCAATGGAACGCCTCGACGCCCCGCCAAAATTTTACCGCCTCGGACCTCCGCGTGCAATTGTCGAAGTCTCTGAAAAGGAATTTCTTCAAGAGCAAGAATATTCTATCTCAACCCATAATGAAGCGCAAACTCGGTGCTCTCGAGAAGGTCGACGCCGACCTGACCAATCTGCAATATAAAGTGCGCCGCGACCCGCCCTCCTACTTTGAGGACCACCGACAGCAGTACATCCAGTATGAGACGCTGCGGGACCTCCTGCTGCAGGACCCCTCGACAAGCGACAGCACCGGCCTGGTGCGGCTGAGCGAGCTGATTGACTTTGTTGCGCATACGGCCGACTGCTACCCGAAAGACACGGCACAATTTCCCCAGGACCTCATCCAGATCATCTCGCAGCACCACGAAGAGCTGCAAGCCGAGCTGCGCGACAAGATCGTGGCCGATCTAGTCCTGCTACGGAACAAGGAGATCATTGACTCGTCGACGTTGCTGAACACCCTGTTTCCCATCCTCGTCACGACCCCAAGTAAGACGTTGCGCGCACTACTTTTCCAGAAGATCATCTCCGACCTCCGCTCCTCCAACGCAAAGTCCACGAACCACCGCCTCAATCGCACTATTCAGACGGTGCTATTCAACCTTCTCACGTCCGACCGTGACACTGCGAAAGGACTGTGGGCAGTCAAGATTACGCGCGAGCTGTGGAAGAGGCAGATATGGACCGACGCAAAGGCCGTAGACATTATGAAGGAGGCTTGCTTGTCCAACAACGAGAAAGTCTTAACAGGCGGCGTGCGCTTCTTCCTCGGCGGTGACAAAGAGCGCGAAGAAATGGCCGACGACAGCAGTGACGAAGAGGAAACCATTGACATGAGGCAGATGCGCCACCAAGCCGGCATCACGAAGAAGTCTAAGAAGAAGGGCCGCGATCTCAAGAAAGCCGCCGCAACGGTCAAGAAAAAGGAGAAGAAGAAGAGTGCACCCCACCCCCTCAATTTCTCAGCTCTTCATCTCCTCCACGACCCGCAAGGCTTCGCCGAAACACTCTTCTCCAAGCACGTGCAGAACTCCAAGTCGAAACTGTCTCTCGACTCCAAGCTTCTCATCCTCCAACTCGTCGCCCGATTGATCGGTCTGCACAAACTCACCGTCATCGCCCTCTACTCCCACCTCCTCAAATACCTCGCCCCTCGCCAACAGCAAGTTACAGCGTTCCTCGCCATCCTCGCCCAGGCAACACACAACCTTGTTCCGCCGGATGTCATCGAACCGCTGATCCAGAAAATCGCGAACGAGTTCGTCAGTGAAGCAGCGGCGTCGGAAGTCGCCGCTGCAGGTTTGAACGCCATTCGCGAGGTTTGCGCGCGCCAACCCCTCGCCATGAATGACACTCTGCTCCAAGATTTAGTCCTATACCGCAAGAGCAAAGATAAGGGTGTCCAAATGGCTGCGCGAGGCCTCCTAAGTCTCTACCGTGAAGTCGGCGCTGAGCTCCTCAAGAAGCGCGATCGCGGCAAAGACGCCACCATCGCCATGAAAGCAGACGACACAGACAAACGCCGCTACGGCGAAGAAGCCATCGGTGAAATCCAAGGCATTGACCTCCTCGAAGCATGGAAAGAAGAGGAGCGTCGCAAAAAGCGCGAAGCCGCCGGCCTCCCCCTCGACGCCCCTACCGATGAGGAAGAAGACGAAGCAACGAACTGGCAGAACTGGGACGTCGAATCCGACGACAGCGACTCCGAGTCCGGCTGGATCAACGTCGAGTCGGACGGTGAGGACATCAACATCAGCGACAGCGAGGACGAAGCCGACAAGAAGAAACAACCACCATCTAAGAAGACGAAACTCGACAGCGCAACCCCCGCCCCAACAGACACAGCCGAAGACAAAGAGAACGCACAACGCATCTCCAAACTCCTAACCTCCACCATCCTCACCCCCGCAGATCTAAAACAACTCCGTATCCTCCAAGCCTCCTCAGCCATAACCGCGCATCTATCCGGGCCCAAGCGCGCTGCCCTCTTAGCAGCCCGCCACTCCGACGACGCCATCACCGCCGAGACCATAGAAGCCGCTGCCTCCCTCGGCAAAAAGAACAGCAAAGAGGAGAAGATTGCCATGGCACGCGGTGACCGCGATGAGAAACATCAATCTACGACGGCGAAGCGCAAGGAGAAGAAGGAGGCGGCTGGTAAGAGTACGACGAATAAGGAGAAGGCGAGGAAAAAGAATTTCTTGATGACGTTGGGGAAGGCGAAGGGGAAGAACAAGAGGAGTTTGGTGGATATGCAGAAGACGTTGAGGGGACATGTGGATAGGGGGAAGAGGGGTGGAAAGAGGGGAAACAAGGGGTAGTGCGGCGTTGGTTTATAGGTCGAGAGAGATTGGGAACTTGCTTATCGTCGTCTTTGATACCCCAAATATCGAACATGAATCAGATGATTGAGAAAAGTGGTCCTTGTGCGATGCTATTTACAGGGAATATCCCACTCGTTCTCTTGAATGTGTACCCAGTTCCTTATCGTTCCATGCTTGCTATGCAATATCCACGGTAGCTCTTACATGTACAGATCGTTGACGCCCTGCCAAATGTCAAAAGATCAGCCCAAACTCCATCCACCGTCTCACGACCTCCCATCGCATCGAGCGTAGCGCCTCCTTTAAGATGAGCCACTGATGTGTCTTCTGGATTTCACTATTCTGTCCCAGCCTATCTCGCATCGTCCGTGACCACATCTGGGCTTTACTTGGAGGTATTCTCCATGTGATGGAACATGCTGCTCGGCGGCGGCGAAATTCCCCGTAAATCCGTAACGGAGGCATTTCGCGACAGGAACGGAGGCCTGAAACGTACGAACCGTCGCTCCTCGATCCTTGGTTCGGGTGGATGTGTAGTGGGGATTTCTTTTGGCTGCCATGGAGCCTGGAGCTGTGCAGGATGTTGCTTTTCGGTCCTTGCTTTCGATCGCTCTGTAATGAGAATAGTATTTGTCTGTATTGGAACCTGGAGATGTCCAGGCTGTCGCTCCACGGTTTTCGGAGGTGCAACGCCGGAAGACGCATACGAGGCCATATAAGCACTCCCATCGCCCTTAGTTACTTGCTTCTCCCACACACTTGACTCAGCCGACAGATATCGCCTCAGCTCTTCTTCTTTCCCTCTCTTCTCCTGCGCTTGCCTCTGCTCCCGTATCATATCCTCAGTCAATGCAAGCACTTTGCTCTGTGTTCTCGCACGACTAGCCGGTGCAGCACCCTTGAAGGGTGACTTGTGAAGGCTAGGTTTAGGTGCAGTGGCCGAAGAGGTCCTCCGCTTGCGAGTCTCAAGCTCCAGCTCATCCTCAGCAGACAGCCACGCCTCAAGCCGCTTTTCCGTAACCCCTGCAAGCATTGCTATATCCTCCCTCATGCCTTTATGATCCGCCGAGTACGGGTATGCCATGAGGAGCGAGGCCATGAGCTGCGCATGTTCGACCATCTCCGTGAGCTTCAAGTTACGATCGAACATATTCTCCTCTGATACGCCAGTGCTTGGCGTGCTGGTAGCAGATACCTCGGGTGTCTTCGTTGGCGTTCGGGTATCCTTGCGAGCGCGTTTGTTGGCGCGAGATGCACCTTCGTAGTCTGAGCCACTGGTCGCGTCTGGATCGTCAGAAAGGCGACGCTTCCGGGGGCGTGGACGCGCGTGATCGAGGACGTATTGCACGGAACGCTTACGGAGCAGGGTCTCGTCTTGTTTTGGGAAGACGTAATAGCCATTGGCAGGTGTTTGGTAGAAGGTTGTGTATGGACCGCGAGAGCGGGGAAGGTGTTGCTGTACATATGCAGAACGAGGCTGATGCCCTGGTTGCACGTTAACTGGCTGATAGTTGTGTTTGCGTTGCGTTCTAGGTGCGGTGGCATGTCTCCCTCGCTTTAAAACAGCTGGGTCTATCTGAGGCGTTGCGAAGCTAGAGCAAGGTGGCGCGGGGACGTCCTTGCGAGCAGCCAGCATCTGATAGATGTCGTGACTCTGATGACCGCCAATCATGCCAGATTCAATGAAAGCCCCATTCGGAGTGTAAATCTTCGGCGGAAGCTTTGGTCTGGAAGGGCGATACTGTAGAGGAAGTGGTGCAAAGTAGCTCGTTGGTCGGTCCCGGAACTTGTGCGGTGATGGCGTTTGGTACGTGTCGAGGTCAATGGGGTTGTTGACGCTACCCGGCTTCACTGTTGATGGCACTGGCAGTGCTGGAGCGTCTGCAGATGGCGTTGCATGAGACCGTTCGTGTGACGCTTCGTGTTGACCCGTTGGTTTTCCCGTGGCATTGCTCGTCAGATGGCCAGATTCGACCACTGGAGTAGCCAAAGTAGCGTACGGTATTTCGCCAGCAAACGCATTCACCGTCTTGGGAGCCAAGTTCCGCAGCTTGAGCTTCAGCCTCGAAGGTTCCTCTGTAGACGAATGGTGCTCAACCGACTCTCCTGGCCGCATGACACGTATAGTGTCGTGCTCGAATATCCCTGACTGTGGTGTCGCGACGCCAATTGTGCTCGGGGTGTCGGTGCCCGCGTCGTCCTCTGCGCTGCTCATCTTGTGCCTTCTCTTCTTCCTCTGGGTTGTGCCGTCGATCCGACCTCCGGAGAAGACTTCAGTTGCTAGGTTTGACCCGAGCCTGGAAAGTCACGCTTGTACTATAGTGAGCAAACGCTTGTGTAAACGGAAAGACAAGCGAATAAGTGAGGTGATGCGTGAAGCAAAATGGATGCGACGGAGACTGGTGAGAAAAGAACAAAATGAACAACGAGGAGACGGGAAGTATTATGTTTTGGCCGCCTGTGAAGCGTCATATCTGAGGAAGGAGCGAGGTGAGGGGGACGCGTGTGGGCGAAATGGGAAGGCGCGCTTCGATGCACAAACAGTGACGCCGTGAGTACTCACAGGCTTGGCGTAGACTGGGAGCAGTTGAGTGGGGCCGAAAGTATAGCGCAGTGAAGCCTTGCAGTCCCTGCGATATCGTACGGTTACATTGCAAGTACTGCTCCTTGAAGAACACCAGGATCCTCTTCCGAGGAGTGGTTGTGCCAATCATGCCAGTGCACAGTCCTGCACGTAGAGAAACGCCCGCAGACGAGCGAGCTCCTCCATGTCATCCACCTCGTTAACGACTCTATCAATCTTCCCCTCGTCCCATGCGTATCCTAACCAAAGAAGCACGCCTACGTCCCTCATCACAGTCACATCTTTCATTCTTGCCTCCATATGCGGGCTCTTCCTTGTGAGCTTCCGCCAGAAGGTCTCCCTTAGCAAATCCGCACCCTCACGATATCGAAATACCGCCGTTGACGATGAGCGATCGAGGAAGCCGAGAAGATGGTCCAGTCCGTAGAGACACAATCCGAATGGCAACCACTCCGCCTCGGCCCAGTCGATTATACCTGTGATTTCCCATGTCTCTTCGTCTACTAGGATGTTAGTAGGGATGAGGTCGCCATGGTTTAGCACGACGGGATGGTCCTCGATTGCCATAAAGTACTCCAGCGTCTTCTTCGCTCTCTTCCTCAGTGCCGAATCGGGAAGTTCACGGGAGAGTTTTCCGAGCTTGCGTTCGATGTTTGCGCCCACTTTCCCGGTGCACTGCGCGAGCCAGCTGGAGTCGTCGAGCATGGGAGAATCGGCTCGTATGTGTCGCGTCGGGCCGGCTTTGCCTACAAAGGGCGGCCATGCTTGACCAACAAAACTGGCGAGCGACTCTACAAGCCTGATTTGCTTGTGCCATCTGTCCACTTCCGTTCCGGAGGGCTTCTGGGACAGAAGTGTCGACAGCGGGACACCCTTCTTCAAGCTCATCTCATACGCCCTCAGTCCTCCTGGCAGCGGACACGGCAAGGAACGTACATCTGGCGCGATGCCTCCATAAGTGCTACCTGCGGCGCGTGCGATGTCTTCGTCAAGCGCGTGCTGCGGAGGTCGTAATTGGACGATGAAGGGCGACGATGACATGCTCGAGCGGTCACCGTCCGCACTCTTCGGTTGATCCATCGCTCTTCGTACTAATGCTGGCGACACAAGAAGCGTAAAGCTGCAGTACCCTTGCTCAATGTGATCCTCTACCCTCGTGCTTGGATACACTTCTTCGATAGCTCTTACACAGACATCGCGATCTCCATCCTGCAACGCCATGCGCAACCAAAAGCTTGCTTGCAGATTCGGCGACATAGCATATGATTATACAATACAAAGGAAGAGCGAGGAAGGATATAATCATGAATTTAATTAGTGTCATGAGGGTGCATCGGGCCAGACTTTGAGTGTCGGCTGGAAGCTCCCAGCTGTACGCCATCATGGACTGCGGCGGGTACATACACAGGCTGGTTGGGCACAGTAGCAAGCGTGGAGGATGTATGCCGAGTAGAGTGGTGGAGGAGGGACGGAACCAGCTGTGGTTCGCTGAATGTTCGCACGTGGAGGACGCCAGTTCTATCCAAGTGTGGGGTAACGTCCAGGCTTACGCCGCCCGCAATCCGCGGTACGTACATAAATTGTAGGGCAATGAGTGAAACTAAGATTACAATAGCGATAGTGATACCTAATGTCTATGTAAATCGTTGGTGCGGCCGTCAATGCAGTTGATCCAAGGCGCTCCCGTCGCCGTCGCCGCTCTTGTTCCCTTTTAATCCGACCCGCGTAATATAAAAAAGGAATATAGACAAAATGAGCGGCGGCAAATATACATGCTCCAAGCGCAGCAAAGCCGAGGAAAGCCGCATCGTGGCCGCGTTCAGGCTCTCACTCCTCAGCTCGATATCTCCACGACTATCGTGAAATAGCCACCCGTGCAGAAAGACACCATCTACAACTCCTTCTTCAAGAAATGCTCCGGCGCATGGTCCGTTTCATAGTCCACATGCACGTACGCTCTTTCCACATCGGGCAGACTCTCCAGCTTCATCTGCAGCTCTTCAGCGACGTCGTGAGTCGAGCGGAGTGACTCTTCGGGATCCATGACGATGTCGACTTCGACAATGAGGCGCGGGCCGCTGTGGTAGGCGCGCACGGTATCGATCTGGCGGACGAAGGGCGAGTGTGTCATGGCTAAATCTGTTAGAGGAGATGATGTGGTAGAGCAGGAATGTACTTACAGATATATGTGATGAGCTGGAGGGTTGGCGTATCCGCTGTCACGCCAATGAGTAGTTGGAACTCACTATAGCCCGTCCTACTCCAGAGGAAGATGATGAGAAGGGAAAGCACAAGTGCGCCCACGGGATCCAACCACCACTTCAGCTTCGCACCACCCACACTCGTGAGCACACCAAAACCGTTGATGAACAGGTCATTGCGATGGTCCTCCCATAGAATCCGCACCTGGCTGTACTTGTTGCGCAGCGCCCAACAGTACAGAAACAGACAAAATTTAGTCGCAAAGGCGATGGCAACGGCAATCACTGAGGGCAGAAAGAAGTCGTTGGTCTCTTTGGACCCGTTGTGCTCGGCAAATGCGCGGATGGACTCGACGATGATGACGATGGAGACGGTGATCATGAGGAAGCAGAAGAAGATGTTGCCGGCGGTTTCGATGCGCGCTTTGCCCGAGGGGTATTTGCGGCCGTCGACGCGTTTTACAGCGCGCGCGGAAAGGATCAGGGTCAGGTTGGATAGCGGGTCGAACAGGCTGTCAGCCATAGTTGTGAACAACGACAACGACCCGGAGGATGCGGCAGCGTAGAGCTGGAGCACAGCCAAGATGATGTTGGCGACAAGACTACCAATGACGGCGATGCGGTACTTCAAGTGGTTCGCGCCCTCTTCTTCCTTCGCCACCCGGACATGCTCGTCGACGGGCTTGAGCAGGCGCTCAATGTTCTCATTCTGAGCCTCGTAGAACTCCTCGAGCTTCTTAGCCTTCCCAGCCGTCTTGTTCAGCGTGATGGGTCCAAAGCCATCCCTCTTCCTGCTAGTATTCGCGCGGATCTCGTCGAGTTCGGACTGGGCTTTGAGTGCCGAGGCCAGACGGTAAGGATCGGTTTCTGACGTGTAGGCGGGGAGGGACTGCCGCTCGACGTCGCTCTCGCGTGTTGGAACGTGGCGGGCGACAGCATCGTTGCTGTCGTGAGTGGGCGCCGCAGTCTCGATGGCGGTGCTGGAGCCGTCGTATTTGCCTATGGGGCCAGCGCTCGAATTCGAATCCGCCGGTAGAACTGCTGGACTTGTGGCTGTGGTGGGGTGTGGACTCGCATTGCGGGACGAATGTGGCGGGTGCGCATGAAACGGAGAGGGTTTCAATGAGATGGCGCGGTGGAGGTCGGGTTCTGAACTCATTGTGGGCGGCGGGATAGCAATGTGCTAGTACATATGTCTATGGGGGAGGAGAGGTTGCCAATGCTCGCTGCGCGAGAGGTTGGCGATGAAGAGCGCGATGGCGTGTACCAAGGTACCAAGGTCGTCGTCCCATCTTCGCCGAGCAAGCCAAGGCAGGTGAGGGGGAGCCGACAGCAGCTCCATCACGCCTCCGACTCACGACGACATTCACTAGTAGGACAACACAACTCCTACCCGAGTGTCACCTTTGGTTTCAACATCTGTTCATTCGGCTGGAAGTGCCTTTCTGTGGATTGTCGCGCAATGCCGCAAGGCTACGATGCGCGACTACGAGTACCCAGTCTCAACGGATCACCTTGATCGACACTCTACTAGTTTGCATGTGCACCAATCGTGTCTAACGTCGATTTGGAAATGTAGTATGGCTGTACTGTACCACAGCTAAGACTATGCCTTGCCAGATCAGCCCGACAAACAGCCACAGCGCCTACGTGCGGCTGTGTTCAGCCCCTCAGCGATGCATATGGATTGGAATAATACGCGCGCGCATCGACGGCACTGTTATTATCTGTTGTAATTGTTCTGTAGTTGTACATCGGAGCAATCCAATTTCGAATTTGCACGATGCGACTTCTGGACGCACGAACGTTTGAGTTCAAACAAGTCAGCGACCCCCGCAAGATTACCAAGTACGCCGTCCTCTCGCACACCTGGGGCGACAACGAAGTGGTATACAGCGACCTTGTGTCCTCCCTCGCAAAATCCCAGGAGCGTCCAGAGTTCGCCAAGGTCAGATTCACCGCACAGCAGGCACTCGAGGATGGATACGACTACATATGGGTCGATACCTGCAATATCGACAAATCCAGCAGCGCAGAGCTGTCTGAATCCATCAATTCCATGTACAAGATCTACAAGAACGCCCAGGTCTGTTACATCTATCTCGCAGATTTGGTTGAGTTGCCTCCAGCCGGTTGGACAGATGACGGCGAAGACGACGATGCTTGGACGAAGGCGTTCGTCAGCGCAAGATGGTTCACCAGAGGCTGGACGCTTCAGGAGTTGATTGCACCTCGAAATAGCGTCTTCTACACCAGCGATTGGCGACGCATTGGGACGAAGCGGGGATTGCGCCAGACCATTGCGAGACACACTGGCATCTCCACGCCGATACTGCTCGGAGCAGACTTCAGCAGGACCCTAGTAGCCGAACGCATGAGCTGGGCAGCAAAACGAACGACGACGCGAGAAGAAGACCGAGCCTACTGTTTGCTCGGTCTGTTCGATATCAATATGCCCCTTCTGTACGGTGAAGGCGAACGGGCATTCCTCCGCTTGCAACACGAGATCATCAAGAAAACAAACGACCGAAGTATCTTTCTCTGGACCGCAAAAGAAACATCACATACTTCGTTTCGCAATCTCTTCGCCCGCTCGCCCGCCGAATTTGCGTCCTTCACACAGTACAATCTCTATACTAACTACGGACGCTTTGAAGTGACGCAGAGAGGTCTAGAAATTTCCGCCCCTTTGATCGAAGTGCCTGGAAGCCCCGGTCCCGAAGTTTTCGCCGTGATCGTCGAAGCTGGGGACTGCTTCCACTGCGTCCGGCTACGACAGCTTGATCATGACCAGTACGCGCGTGTAGATGCGGATGAGATCTTCCAGATACTGAATCCCAACTATGTCCGATTTGCGACCAAGACTCACCGCGCGAAGGCGGACTGGATCACGGTGCCCAATACATTTGATGAATTTGGCTACGAGGCGCACATGGACTATCGACTTGGGGGTTTCAAGGTCGAGTATCATCCTATGGAACTCCAGATTATCAAGGTCGAGCCGAGTTGTGCTTGGAATGAGGAAACACAGACCCTTGTATTGGATTGCTCCCAGGATCCCGATTACATTTCGGACCCGGGGCTCAAGGTAATTTTTGGTGAAGTCTCGCATCCCGATGAAACCTACGAAATCGATCTTGTGGAGAAGATGCGGTATCCTGGTGGCATGACGACATGGGGCCCGTCACCAGCGAACGAAAAGCTCGGGTACATCGTCCGTATGAGCAGACAGTTTGAGGGGGATAAGATGATGAATGTGGTCAAGATTGACTATCAGATCTTCCAGGATGGTGAGTTGTTCAAATCACGTGTGGAAGATTTGTCATTGACAAGCTCTCACAGATGGTTGGAAGGTGTCTAGCGACAAGAATCCGTTGCCGGGGAGGTACACTTATTACAGGACTTTAAATGCTGAAGATTCTCGCGCGTGGTTTTCAGTATGGGAAAAGGAGCAGGAAGAACGGAACGGGGAGAATTCGAGAAGGGTCGTTGAACAAGGGCCCACGAACCCAGTGGATGACGACTGCCATAATAAGGATGTTGGAGAAGACCAGGCAACGCCGCAGCGGGAGAGGGAAATTGAGATCTTGATCACCGAGACGGAAGAGCGAGAGCAGAATGAGAGCAATTAGTGAAGCCATACGATTAGCATGCAGTGCTTCTGACGAAGACGATTCCATAGCGTCCGCAGCCAGTCCACTCCAGACGACTACACCAAGCCTAGCACCACAAATCGCGACCCACTACAAACAGCAGACTACTCTACTCACCGCATCATCTTACGCGACACTCAATCAGCAAAAACTCTCCATTCCGAAGTCTTCCGAATTTTGCTGGGTCCGCCGAGACCATCCGAACGTTCGCCGTTGCCACATGCCTCGTGGACCAATGAGCGTGAAATTTCTTCTTACTCGAGAATTTCTTCGACAGACCCAACAGTTTCGCGATGAAGTTTTCTAGCTCGGCGGAGGCTCGGCGCGGTATGATGATGCGTTGTTTGAGAGTTGAGATAGGGCGATGGATTGTATAAAGGCTAGAGGCTCTGCGGGAGTATGGTAGCTGCAAACCAGTCCACCTAAACGTCTACTACATACAAACCTACCATCCCACATTCATTCGAACAGTCTGCAAGCGAGCTACTACGCCGTTAATCATACTTCATCTACCACATCAACTTCCCACCTAATCAACCCTCTATCCACCCAAAATGACGACAACATCCATCCCCGATACCACACGCTCCACCTCCCACGCCACCGTCGACAGCACATCATCACGCCAATCAACACGTTCTACCATCGCATCTACACTCAAGAAGCCGTTTCAAGGCTGGACGAAGAACGCGCTATGGGCGCGAGAGGGTCTCGATGACGACTATAACTTCCCTGCCGTGGGACGACGAGGGTGCTAAGGGGTGGTCTGGGTATCAAGGGCTACAATTGACGACAATCATGGAGGATGAAGTACTTTGAGAAACGACAGTGATAGGATATCGATCAAGGGTCGATGTCCGGGAGATGGATGGGAGGGAGCAGCTGCGAGGACACAGGAACACTGATGGCCACGCCGCGAGTGCACATTGCACTGCATCAACATATGAGTTGTAATCTCTCTCATGGGCTTCTCGAATACGTGGAGTGGTGGCGCGCACAAGCGAGTTGGGCGTTGAGGACTTCTCTCAGCTGTGGCGTGGGTGTGGCATGGGTGTGGCGTGGGCGTGGACGGCGCTTCCCGCTGAAAGGCGAGAAAGACGTCATGGATCTTTTTGAGTGGGGACCGTTCAACAGCCTTACTGCCTTGTTCGAACCTCACATCGCCTTATAACATCACCTCACCATTCGTATATACCATATCTCTTCTCTGCTCTGTTCCGCGGCGCTCAATACTCGTGATGCGGGCTTACTGATCCGTCTGGAATCGTGTATCCAGCGTTTCTCAAAATAGCACACGCCTTAGCGATGCGCACATGGATATGTGCACCATCCGGTTTCGACAAATACAGATGATGCGACGCCGGGCGATTGGGCCAGAAGGAACAGAGGAACAGGAAGAGCAGAAGGGATCTGGCGTGACTTTTGGAAGGTGGCATTCTCACGTTTCACACTTTGGGGACTGACGGGCGACGGCTCAATGCGTCAAGCCGGTGAGGCCCTCGGTTGCGCACTCGCGCGACACGATGCCGCTAAACGTGCCGCCTCGCAATTCTATCCTACCACGTACAGGAGATCAGGATGTCTTGTCGCGTCGGTTTCACGGTCCGGCTATGCACTCGCCTTGCGCCCTGACGCTCCGCTTCCATCAGCGCACAATCGCCGTCACAACGTGCGACACTTTGCCCTAGTCGGGTATAACAAAGCAGTATGCTTGTTACCTGGGTCCTGGGACTCGGAGTCGGCTATCGCACAATCCAGGGTCTGCTCGTCCACTATTGATTGGTACTAGCAGCGTGACGGACTTGGCGCTATCGTTGTCTAGTCTTGCTGCTATGAAGACATTCGAACGCATCGTGAGAACAAAATAGGGGGAACAGGCCGATAGTCCGGCGGCGCGCGAGATATCGATACCACCTAACCACTCGAAGCGCCGTCTGGAACCACAACGAACGGGTGCCTGGCGCTTGGACCGCCGAACAGGGCATTCCCACCAGTCACGGCCTTGCACAGGGCCAAAGTTAAAATTGAGTATCCTTTGCCAAGCCTCACCATCCAGAAGAGTATCCATAGCGCGAGGCTTAAAGCATCGCCTAAGCTCTTCAGGCAGCTCCAATGGCCCCAGCGTCTCTAGGCCCCAATGTGTCATGCGCCGTGCTCCAGTATCCTGAATAAGTAGTCCACGATGCCTTCACCCCCATTCTTCTGCTCGCCTTCGTCCGTCTCACCTTAGGTACGCTGTTGTTCGTCACTCGTTACGCGATCAACCACATATAATATTACTTAATACACCACACTCGTTTCCACCCACTCTAATACCCGCTCACCATGTCTCCCTTTCTGTCAACCCTCCTCTTCGCCTCGGTCGCGACTGCGCAAATCACCACCTCCGTCTGGGGACCGTGGGGCGGCAGTGATGAGCAGGAGGACTACTCATTCCAGGGCTCCGTCGTCGCCGCAGAGGGCGATGCCGTCACAATGGCCATTGCAATGTCAGGCGACGAGTACGACGGCTATACCGAGACAATCACCTTCCACGGATCGACTGCCTTTGAGCAAATCATCACGACTACCGACGAGTTCGGCGACTACGAAGGCGATATGACCATCTCGTACGGCTGCACTAAGGAAGGCAACAAGGGCGCCTGCGTCTACTCTACAAACGGCCCGGTCCTGTGGTCCTCTATTTGCGCCGAATACACCGAAAGCACTGACGTCGTCACCTCCACCGATTCGTTCGACCAGGGCGTCCCTGACTTCTGCTTGACTGGGTCTCTCCTCCCCGAGAGCTATGCCGTCGCCAGCATGTCTCTTCGCGCTAGCCAGATCCAAACGTACCCCGTCACCGTCACTGCCGGAGAGGCCAAGCTTGGCGCCACTGCCGGTGCCACGCCCACCAACAGCGGTGCCTCGCCTACCAACAGCGGTGGTGTCTCGCCTACCAAGACTGGCACCACTTCGCCCACTGGTGGTAACAGCTCCTCTGGCCCTTCGACCACACCGTCTGCTTCTGCGCCGCCGGCCGAACAGTCCACCGCTGCCGCAGCTCCGATGATGACCCTTGCGCCTGCTCTTGCCGGTCTGGGTGCGCTCATCGCTGCGTTCTTGTAGGCGCGGATCAATGCCTTTGGCTTTTCTTCATTCATGTCAATTTACGAGGTCGATGGGAAGGATTGGTGCGTTATGGAGGGATTGGTACTTTAGTAGAGTTGGACTTCATGGTCACGTCAGATACCCGGATAGAGAAATGCATACCGAATCATCTAGGCCTGTGACTTCATCTTTGTTGTTACCGTGATGTTACTTACGCGATGGACAGATGGGACAGTGGGGTACATGTAGGTCACAAATAGGGTTCGCACAGTGAGTCAAGCTGGTTGTATTTCATCTAACGTGAACGAGACGGTTTCCACGCGGAGGTCCTTTAGCCAGACCTACAGCCATCCAATCTTCCCACGCATCAGCAACCACGGCGCAGACCCCTCCATCCTCAACATCTCCACCATCGACGAAGGTATCCCAAAGCCACGTGCCCATAACACTATCCCGCTTCAAGCCCGACATGAGCGATAGACCTCACCCGCGATACTGACCGATATCTGGACTATGCCCGCGCGCGACGCGTTCAAGTGAGAACACCAGGGTACTCTGCCTGGAACCGAGCCCAGAAGCTCTTGTGAGTCCAGTTCTCGCGCTGGGACCAGTCGACCTCGGGGAAGTAGGCTTTCTCGAGGTACTGGCGTTGCACTTCGTTTAGGCAAATCACACCAGCTGCTTTCTGTGTTGCGAGGTTAGCCGTGATGTTCACCACATCTTATACACGAGCATGGCATAAGAGAAGATTGACGGATGAGCAGGGGTGCCCCATCGAGGTGGTCCAGTGAGTGGCACGGAAGTGTGCAAGTGGACCAATTGTGGGTATGCTGAAGGGGGGCGCGGGGCGCCGGTATAGCAGGACTTACATTTTCCATGTGCGGGACTTTGCCTTCGTTGCAGAGGGTGTCGCACACATCCTGCCTGTAGACGTGGGTGGCGGGACTGCAGATCTGGTTGCATTGGATGCACGCTGCCGCGAGGTTGGAACCGTCGTATTTCGGGGGTTTCTTGAAGAGAGCGACGGCGGTGAAGGTGTGGGTGGCCAGGGCGAGGAGGATACTGAGGCGGACCATTTTGACGACGATAGGCGCGTGCTGGGGGGTGAAGTGTTAGATGGTGGGGTTTGGGCATGGATTGGATGGGGATGGGAGGGGAGGGTAGGACATATGCGGGGAGGCAGAGGGCTTACTACTTTGCGTTGCGGTATACGAAGTGGAAGGTGTGAACATTTGATCGGGGTACGGGCTTCGGGAGATGGTTGGAAGGGTACGAGGAGGATGGAAGGCTTTTATCCTTTTTCTTTTTGTCGAGAAGATGTACGGATCCGAATCTCACTCGACCGTGGCACAAGTGGGCATACTACAAGATGCAACGGTTCGCCGCTCCAATCCCCTCGGTTACAAAATGTTGAGTGCGCAGTCTTGTTCGACAAGCGATCTTGCGGCTACAGGTTGGGCGTCAAATTTTGAGGACAGCAAAACTCACCGAGAGCGCGATGCGACATTGCGCTTTACACCAGGTATTGCACTGGACTGAACCAGACTGAACCACGACACAGTCCTTATCCAGAAGCACCTCCCTTTTGCCGTCGTTGATCGCCATCTACAGTGAAGCAGTTTCCGAGGTATGCTCGCTAGGGACGATGTTCAAGTGGAACGGTACATTAGCGTACTAGGGTTCTGTATTTTGACCACCACTCTTCATTCCCTCCAGGACACGCGCGAACACAAGTAGCCCCAAAGCCACAATGTACTGCTACTTGTTTCGTCGTTACAAGGCCGTAGAAAGATGCCGAAAAAGAAGTGAAAGGCCGGACTGCTCGCACGATGAGAGAGTGAAGTCGTGTTCCTGTTGAGCGGCATTAAGAGTAGTGTTCGGATTTTAAAAGAGTATTTGAGAGATAGAAGGAACTCTGAATCGTCAAAGTGCAGATAGAACATGTGAACGACATCTTCGAACGAGCTCTATTCATTGTATGTAGGGAGTCTACGGAAGAAATAGCACGTCAGCTACCCCAGTTGTGCAAATGGCGACTCCCGTCTGAAAGGAAAAGGCAACGTGACGTTCTGAGACTATATGTGTAATTCAAGGCTGTCGGCATCACAACCACTCCATCACCGGACCAGCACACTCCACGACTACCTAATGTGCGAGTAGGTTCCTGTACCGCCCACCCTCTTGCGCGAGGATCCACTCATTCAAATGCTTCTGATTTTCACTCCCGACCTTCCTGTGGTTGATGAGGACCTCCTCGGGGAAGTAGACGGTCATGAAGAAGAGCCTCTGCTCTCCGTTCAACTTCTCTTTCTACCAGAAAACAGTTAGCTGAGAATTCCATCATGGTAACGAGAGCAGCCAGACTTACCTTATCGTGTTCTTGGGTTTTGCAACCTGGGTGCTCGCACACCCTCTGGTTGTAGAACTCGCCCCACGGGTCGCAGATTTGCTTGCAGTTGACCTTGAGATAATGGCGCACTTTGCGTTGTTCGAGTGCAACGGCAGAGGAAGACGAGCTGGAATCGGATGAGAGAAGGGTGCTGTTACCGGCGCTGGTCTCGGACTCGTCTCGTCTGATGACTGGGAGACTCGCGGTAGCGGGGACGAAGCCTTCACTGGTGTCGAATACGACGGAGTGAGTGCCAACGGGTGTCGGGGGAATGAGGGTGGGGTTCGGAGGGATGAGGTCGGGGTTCGGAGTCGTGGCATAAAGGTCGAGCGTAGTCGTGGGAATCGCCGCCGGGTGAGCGAAGACGCCGGCGATGAGATTGGCTGCCACGGCGACGACGAAGGTCTTCGGCTTGAGCATAATTGCGGTTGTGCTTAGCTGAGGTCGCGATATCGTGTTAGTAGGGTTCAGAAGTGAGAGAAGCGAATGAACGATAGTGGAAGTAGTCACTCACACTGATTCGAATTCTTGGATATCAGAGGACTGCGAAGCTTGAATTCTGCCGGCAAGAATCGAAGGTCGGAGGAATGCAAGACTGAGTAGAGACAGCCCACCTCTTATATGCACGATGATGGCTGAGTTGGGCATCTCTGTACTGCGTGGAAAGCCCAAGGCAAGATGGTAAGTCGAGGCAGGCCGCCTGGCTATCCATAGGTTACACCGGAGTAAACTAGGCCGACCCACACGCGATTCATGGTATACAAACTTGCCCCAATTGTCAGTAATGGTACGAATCGCTCTTTGGAAGCTTTTGTTGTATAATGCGCTGTGCTCGGGCGCTGCAGCCCAATCGAAGTTGTGTCCCAAGGTTCGGCACGAAAGGTTGCAGCGGAAGTCCCGCTTCTTGGGAAGGCGGAGCTTGTCTACAGTCAGGGTGGAACGCGGCAAAAGTCAAACACACGATTCAGTCGGGTAATTGCCCTTCGAGCAGTTCCTCCGCTGGGATTTTTGCGGTCCTGTGTTGCCGAGAGTGAGTCAAATTCGCCTCGCCTCCTTCGCCGTCGCAGATCCGGACCTGAAGAAGTTCCTAAAATGAAATGTGCCCAACCTTGTGGATTCCGATGCGGTTTGTACCATTGATTTAGGAACCCTAGTAGCGACTTTGCGGGTTGTGGGTGGATCGCATGCGGGTCGGAAAGCAAACTGAAAACATGGTACGATCCCGGACCACCAAACGTGGTATAATCCCTGTTGCTGCGCGTTTCCGGAGCACCAGTGATCGATGATCGGTTTTGCCTGTATCTGTGTACAACAACATACGACTTCGAACTGTACAACGCACTGTTGTTGGTACTCCCTTCAAAAGGACAGAAACCACTTACATCAAACTACTTAATAGACAGCGACTCGCTTCAAATCTTCCATCAGTAATTCCAACCAAAGAAGAGAAGATCAGACTATGGCCGAGCCAATTGAGAATGAATTGGTTCGAGAAGCACGACCAGAGGCGTTAGCACAACCAGACGCGCAAAGCCAGCATGAATCAGAACCCGGACCCTAAACCGTTGAACCATGCCAAGCCTACCAGAACGCGACCTTGGCGTCTGGGGAAAAGCTACTGCATGATGAGCTTCCGGTTTTCAGGGGAATTTAAGTGGTGTGACGTTCGCGCGTGGACAGTGCGACAGCGGTTATTGTTACGTTCTGGAGTAATAGATATATACTGTGGACGACGGAAGGAGGACCGCATGCTGTGCAACAAGATCGAGGGCGGGATGACGCGGAGTATGGTTGTCAGGCGTGCCGGAGGAGACGCGTACAAACGTGAGGCTGTACGAACGGTCTCCGATTGCGAGTCGTTTGAGTGCAGACGAGGTGATCAGCATCGACTGGTTGATGTTCATAATCTAGACGTGCGCTGTAGTCTGAAGGGAGGAGAGTGGACACAAGCGTCGAAACCCCGTTTAATAAAAATTAAGCCGAGGCTTGATTCTTTGTCCCCGGAGCGCACACATGCGATTTCTAGAATTGGGTTCCTGACGGAGATCTAACATGGTGACGGGGGCCTGCCGCTAGCACATGTTTGTGCGATTGGGTGGTGTCACAGCCGAGATGGGCCCAGCCGTCCATTGGACCCCGGGATGGGACGCCTGCCCCCCTTGCTAGGGGCCCTGATTCTAGGTTGGTCTGGAAAACATCCTTTATTCGCTCGAAAATGCTTCTCGCAGCTTGGCTACATAAGCAGATGGCGCTGCGCCCCACTCATTTACTCCTGCCGCTCCCTGAATCCCTCTTGGTTCAGGCTGTCGCTGTACTTCTTTTCGTCGCGTCGTCGTTTCCTTCTTCGTCGTACCTTTCTGTGTTCTTTGTGGTACCTTTTTGTGCTCTCTGTGATGCTTGTAACAACTCTAGGCAAGCGTAGCCTTGGTGCGGTCGCCTTCGCCACGCTGCTCGCCTGCATCTTGACGCTGAGCTTCCACGAGCCCACGTACCAGGCACTGAAATACAAGACCGGACTCGCCCACAAGGAGTACGACACCCACGGTTTCGTCACGGGCAACGGGCCCATTGTCGTACCGAATACCGCCAATGCGACTGACGACGATGCGAAGAAGTACGCCTACGTGACGCTGCTGTCTGGCACCGTGGACGCTCCCGAAGACCTCGCCAAAGACAATTACTTTGTCGCCGTGCGCGTTCTAATCTGGCAACTCCTGCACAATCCAGGCACCCGCACCAAACATGACGTAATAGTCATGGTGACACCCTCGGTCACCAAGCACCGTCGCGAGCGACTTGAGAAGGATGGCGCGACCGTGATGCTGGTTGACTTTGTGCGAGGGGAGAACGACGGTTGGATCCACGGCGGAGACCCCCGCTGGGCCGACTTGATGACCAAATTACGATGCTGGCAACTTACGCAGTACGAAAAGGTGCTGCTGCTCGATGGCGACTCGATGCTCCGATCGTCGCTCGACGGCGTCTTCCATGACCCTGGTGCGGATGTCCAGAAAACAGACTTCAAGAACCCCAACGCAACGGTTCTCGACGGCCAAAAGCCCTTCCCTGATTCCTACGTCCTCGCCGCCGGCTCCGAAGTTTGGGACAGCAACCACGAGTTTCCGCCATACCATGGGGGTGGCCTCAAGGGATACGGCTACTTCAATGCAGGCTTCTTCCTTCTCAAGCCTAGCCTCGCCGCCTACGAATATTACACGTCGTTGATGGACATACCGGGTTCATTCGAAACCACGTACATGGAGCAAAATCTGCTCAACTTTGCACACCGATGGGATGGCCCGATGCCGTGGAAAGAGATATCATACACGTGGAATTTGCGCTGTCCTAACGAGAACGACTTCGAAAAGGGGCTTGTGAGCATGTGCGTATTCCTGGGACAACCCGCGTGTCTGAGATGAGAGTGCTTGCTTTGCTTTTCGCAATTGCAGCTTGTCTCAAACATTGAGGTACCCACATCGCCTTTTGTGAATTGCGCTGACTTTGTCACGATCTAGGCACGAGAAGTGGTGGGACCAACCGTACATTCATGACAACGAGAAAGTCAAACATTGGCTGCGAGCCCAGCGATGGGAGATGAAGGGCTGGTATGACGCATGGGACATGAGCCACGGGCAGAAATAAGATAATGCGAGAACGAAACAGGCGACATCGCTTGTCTTTCATCGATCCAAGGTACGCGCTAGCTGAAAGCGTTCCTCTCTTTCCCACATTTCTTGTCCAGCGCACCTTTCCAATAAGAACGGCCACTTGTTGCTGTACAATGTCCGTTGCGCTTTACACTTTTCTCGCGCCCAGTATCTTTCCCTCTTCCTCACTAACAAATCCCAGACGCTTCGACACACGCACAGACGTGCGCAGGCAAACACCCAATACCCCAATTGGATTTGCGAGTAAATATCGTCGTTCAATCCCATCACCTAAAACATCCCCAACATGGCGCGCAACAACTACATAAACACCGATCCCGGCGCATACTCGACCGGGCCGTTTTTTGATCGGTTGGGCGAGTTTGAAATGTCCGGTGAGACGATCTACACTCTCCTCGTCTACAAACCAACACGCCCACTGTTCGGCTGCCCCGTTCTCTCAGTCCAGGACAAATCCAAGTACGACTCCTTTAAAAAACAAGACCTCGAGGCCATGAAGACGACGATGATTGAGATCAAGGCGAAATGGTTTCCGTCCGAGTTCTTTTGCGAGCATCTCTCCAAGACCGAGAGGAAGTGTGAGAGTGGGTGCTATTTCCTAGAGGAGGGTGGAAAGCTGAAGAACTGGACGTGTGGGAACACTGATTGTCAGGGGCATGTATATTGTGGTGATGTAAAGGGCGTTGCCTGCTTTGGGAAGAAGGGTAAGAGAATGGTTTGCGTGAACAAAGTGGATGAATGATAGGGAATGTCATTTCCTACTTTGCATTCACTGAGCATGTCATCTCATCTACATCTGACGCCGCTTTTTCTGCGCTGTATAATACTGCATGTCCTTTGGACCTTTCCTACTATTAACGTTATCTAGATTTCCCAGATATTATGGGACACCCCACCGCATTGACATGTCCTAAGAAACATAACGTCCATCCCTGGGTCGCGAGACGCACCCTGTCGCGAGACAAACCATAGGTACTTCGACTTTAAGCAACTCTCGTGTTCTTAGCGCGTTGAAATGTCCTAATGTCTCTTAATAACGAATTTTTAAGACTGCTCTAGACTGCTCTCGTCATGCAAATAAAATTACAGAGGCGTCGATGCTTTCGCGTCTGATTAAAGAGAGCTTTCTTTTATGCATAAGTATAGGCTTACGCCGTACAGCACGATCGTTGAGCCCTATTCACGCTTCTGAGTGTCACTACGAGAATAGAAGTTAACCCTAAATTTGTGGCGATTGTGGCGCGCATATTCATGCTTCATTGCGACCCCACGGGGTGTCGTAACGTTAATTCATTGCCGATAACTAAGCAGAATTTCCCGCGCTAAGCCCTATTCAATCGGTTTACGACAGGGGAAATGTGCGAGCCTCCAAGTGTGACCTCAGCCTGATCTAGCTTCGTCTGCGAAATCGAACGAGCGACAGCTGGTCGCACCGTTACGCTTTCCGATACTATCCTCAGGTACTCTCGATCCTCCCAACAAACCCAATGCATTTACTGAGCTAGTAGCTAATTAGGTCCTAAACGACCGAGTTGCTGTGCTTGCCTTGCTGGCTAGGCTACCGCGATCGAGGTCGACCGAGAATTGTTCCTTCTGTATCGTTCTACCCACCTCAGTGCGAGACCATGCGGCTTTTACAGTGCAGCGGTACTGGCGGATACCGTCTTACGAAGCTTTTCACGAACGACGAAGCAATTCCTCCCTATGCGATCCTCTCACATACGTGGGGAGCGGACGGCGATGAGGTCACATTTGATGACCTGACAAGTGGCACCGGTACTCATAAGCCTGGGCATGAAAAGATTCGGTTCTGCGCAGAGCAAGCTAGGCAAGATGGCTTAGAGTACTTCTGGATCGACAGTTGTTCCATAAACCAGGAAGACAAGGCTGAGCTGTCCAAGGCCATCAACTCCATGTTTCGCTGGTATCGTAACGCAGATCGATGCTATGTCTATCTGTCAGATGTCTCGACAGCTAAGCGGGAGGTGAATGGCGAGAGCTGCAAGTGGGAAGCTGCCTTTCGGAAAAGCCGATGGTTCACTCGGGGTTGGACACTTCAGGAGCTTCTTGCGCCTCGTGTAGTCGAGTTCTTCTCCCGGCAACACAAACGTCTCGGCGATATATATTCGCTAAGGCAACATATACACGAGATTACTGGTATCCCAGAAGCCGCGCTTCAAGGAGAGTTGTTGTCGCAATTCAGCGTTAACGATCGCTTGTCATGGATCGAACACCGCGAAACGAAGCGTGAAGAAGATAAAGCGTATTCATTACTGGGTATTTTTGGTGTCTATATGCCTCCCCTCTACGGCGAAGGGATAGGTAGATCGTTTAGCCGACTCCAAGACGAGATTAAGAAGCTGGAGAAATGTACGCGAGACTTACACGTTAGTGATCCACGGCGGGACAAAGCGCGTATTGAGGAGACCAAGGGCGGATTAATGGAGGAGTCGTACCACTGGATCTTCCAAAACCCAGACTTCCTCCATTGGCGTAACGACCCGCAAAGCCGGCTGCTATGGATCAAGGGTGATCCTGGCAAAGGCAAGACCATGCTGCTCTGCGGCATCATTAACGAGCTAAAAGAGTCGACGGCCAAGATAACCCTACTCTCGTACTTCTTCTGTCAGGCCACTGACTCGCGCATCAACAGTGCAACGGCTGTGTTGCGAGGTCTCCTGTTCATGCTTGTCAGCCAGCAGCCAGCGCTAATCTCGCATCTGCGGAAGAAACACGACAAAACAGGCAAAGCGCTCTTCGAAGATGCTAATGCCTGGGTTGTTTTGTGTGAGATTTTCACAGATATTCTGCAAGACTCGACCTTGGACAACGCGTACTTCTTTATCGATGCGCTCGACGAATGCGTGAAGGATGTAGAGAAGCTACTGGCCTTTATTGTACAGAAGTCGTCTCTATCTTCTCGTGTCAAGTGGATAGTGACGAGTCGCAACTACACCAATATCGAGCAGCAACTACGGCTCGACAATTCTGGAACGAGGCTAAGTCTTGAGCTGAAAGAGAACGCTGCGCAAGTATCGCGTGCTGTTGACGCTTACATCGACCATCGCCTAATAGAATTGGAACATATCCAACATGACCAATCACTCCAATCATTGGTTCGAGACAAGATGCAACGGAAGGCGAACGGCACTTTCCTCTGGGTGTCTCTAGTCATGAAAGAGCTCAGAGATGTACAGTCCTGGGAGGTACTGCAGGTCCTCGAAGAAGTCCCGACAGAGCTAACAGATGTATATCGACGGATGATGAAGCATATCAAGCAGTTGAAGCGCCGGAACCCAGAAATATGCAATCAGATTCTCTCCACTGTCGTCGCTACGCACCGTCCGCTACATTTGCAAGAGCTTCACGTTCTCGCAGACATGCCCGGTCAAGGGTCTAACGTAGAGCAAACGACTGCGACGATGGTGAATATGTGTGGATCGTTTCTTACATTGCGGGAAGACCATGTATACATTATTCACCAGTCAGCGAGGGATTTCTTGTCGGACGAAGCGGCCGTTAGCGTGTTCCCGTCTGGGGTTGGGAAGGTCCACAGAGACATCTTTTTAAGATCTTTCCAGGTCATGTCCGGAAGTCTTCAGCGAGATCTGTATCAACTAGATGCGTTAGGATACCCTATCGAGGAGGTACAACAGCCGAAACCTGATCCGCTAGCGGCGTCGCGGTACTCGTGTATCTACTGGATCGATCACCTTTGCGACTGGAGCTCTAATTGTTCAACATACGACGCGGAAGTCCTTAGGAGCGGAGGCATTGTAGATCGCTTCATGAGAGAGAAGTATCTTTACTGGCTTGAAGCTGTGAGCCTTTGCAAAAGCATGTCGAAAGGTGTGGTCTCAATGGCTAGACTAGAGGCCTTGGTCGAAGTAATCCTCCATCGACTTATACCACGTAATATAGTCATTTGCTAACCCGAATAGGAGAGAGCTTCTACATCCGCGACAATGGAAGTGATTCAAGATGCCCACCGATTCGTCATGTACCACAAATCGGCAATTGAGAGTAGTCCACTCCAGGCATATGGCGCGCTTCTGTTTAGTCCAACTCGCAGTGTTATACGAGTGCTGTTCAAAGATGAAGAGCCGAAGAGGATAGTAATCAAGCCGGGAATGCAGGAACGATGGAGTAGCTGTCTTCAGACACTCGAGGGCCACAGCTCCATCGTCACCTCGGTGGCCTTCTCCCACGACTCGACCTGGCTGGCGTCCGCATCCTACGACCGCACAGTCAAAGTCTGGAGTGCGCGCAGCGGCGAGTGCCTTCAGACGTTCGAGGGCCACAGCGACTTTGTCAGCTCGGTGGCCTTCTCCCACGACTCGACCCGGCTGGCGTCCGCGTCCAGCGATTGCACGGTCAAAGTCTGGAGTGCACGCAGCGGCGAGTGTCTTCAGACATTCGAGGACCATAGCGCCTTCGTCAGCTCAGTGGCCTTCTCCCACGACTCGACCCGGCTGGCGTCCGCGTCCTACGACCGCACAGTCAAAGTCTGGAGTGCGCGCAGCGGCAAGTGCCTTCAGACGTTCGAGGGGCACAGCGACTATGTCAGCTCAGTGGTCTTCTCCCACGACTCGACCCGGCTGGCGTCCGCGTCCAGCGACAGCACGGTCAAGGTCTGGAGTGCGCGCAGCGGCGAGTGTCTGTCGACGCTCAAGGATCACAGCGACCCCGTCAGGTCGGTGGCCTTCTCTCATGATTCGACCCGGCTGGCGTCCGCATCTGCCGATTGCACAGTCAAGGTGTGGGACACGCGCACCAGCGAGTGCATTCAGACGCTCGAGGGCCACGGCTACACCGTTAGGTCGGTGGCCTTCTCCCACGGCTCGACCCGGCTGGCGTCCGCGTCAAACAACGGCATTATTAAAGTATGGAACGCCCACAGCGGCAAGTGCCTTCAGACGCTCGAAGGTCATGGTAACGCTGTCGAATCGGTGGCCTTCTCTCACGACTCGACTGGGCTGGCCTCCGCGTCCTCCGACCGCACAGTCAAGGTCTGGAGTGCGCGCAGCGGTGTGTGCCTTCAGCCGCTCGAGGGCCACAGCTCCGCCGTCTGGTCGGTGGCCTTCTCTCATGACTCGACCCGGCTGGCGTCCGCATCTGCCGATTGGACAATTAAGGTGTGGGACACGCGCAGCAGCGAATGCCTTCAGACGCTCAAGGGCCACAGCGACTCCGTCTGGTCGGTGGCCTTCTCCCACGACTCGACCCGGCTGGCGTCCGCATCTGGCGATCGGACAATCAAGGTGTGGGACACGCGCAGCAGCGAATGCCTTCAGACGCTCAAGGGCCACAGCGACTTCGTCAGGTCGGTGGCCTTCTCCCACGACTCGACCCGGCTGGCGTCCGCATCTGGCGATTGGACAATTAAGGTGTGGGATACGCGCAGCGGCGAATGCTTTCAGACGCTCAAGGGCCACAGCGACTTCGTCAGCTCAGTGGCCTTCTCCCACGACTCGACCCGGCTGGCGTCCGCATCTGGCGATTGGACAATTAAGGTGTGGGATACGCGCAGCGGCGAATGCCTTCAAACGCTTGAGGGCCACAGCGACCCCGTTATGTTGGTGGTCTTCTCCCACGGCTCGACCTGGCTAGCATCTGCGTCCTGCTACGGCACGGTCAAAGTGTGGGACCTCGACCGCACGGTCAAGGTGCGGGATGCGCGCAGCGGCGAATGCCTTCAAACGCTCGAATCTGAGAAACCACTCCGTAGCATCTCGTTCGACTCCAGTGATAAATATTTACGCACTGATATTGGTGTCATTGACATTAGTGCCTTACTGACTTCAACTCCCGCAATAAATAGTGCAAGCACGAAGCTTTCTCTATGTCAAGGATTGGCCCTAAGTGCAAGTGCATCTGACGTGTGGATAACATATAATACAAAGAACCTGTTGTGGTTGCCCTCCGAGTATCGACCATATTGTTCAACGGTGTCAGGAGAGTTTATTGCCTTTGGTGTCGAGAGTGGAAGATTGTGGTGGATATGCGAGATTTAGATTAGTATAACCTAGAGCTATTGAAGCGTTTTTTTACATTTGTTTTATTCTTACTTTTCTCCTGTTGTGTTCATCTTATAGACGGCACTAGAGATCAAGAAAGTAGTATTTATATCATCAAAGCTCGTTCCGGTATCTAGCCCATAACAGTCAAAGGGCGTGTTGGTCTATAAGTAGGCTATGTGTATGCGTAGGTCAATGTAGGCTGGTGAATAGAGGAACAAGCCGTCCGGATAAAAGCATGGCTATTTCGATTCTAACTAGGTTGAGTTAGCACTAGGCTATCTGGTGGTTAGCGACTATGGCAGCTTGTTCACCTTGGAGAAGATGTGACATCAGTGCATAAAGACGCTTCCTCGAAATGAAGGTTCCGAACCTCATCGACAGAGTGGTCGAGGTCGAGGTCGCGATACACAGCCGGCTAACCACCCCTCTTGTGACACTAGTATCTTTTTGTCCAACCTCGGCTCAGCCCCAACGACCTTTCTCCACGCGAGCACCCCAACAACACCAGACACGAACCATGGCAACTTCACCACCTCCAATGCCTGCGAAATGGCAGCTTGTGTCATGGCAAAAGAAGGATGAGCAGTTCAATCGTATTCCGGCTGGTTGGCGCCTTCCACGGTTGCCGTCAAAGGAGGTGATCAACTACATTGATGTACCCCGCAAATGTGGGATACTAAGTCAACAAGAGCTGCACATCACAGAAGCATACGATGCGACAAGTCTAGCTGAAGCTATCAGGAAGCGGGAGCTGAAGTGTGTCGATGTTGCTCGCGCGTTTTGCAAGGTATGATATGTTGCTTTTTCGCGAAGGAGGGTCGATGCTGAATGCAAGACAGAGAGCAGCAATCGCACATCAGTTAACCAATTGTTTAACGGAAATACTTTTCAAAGATGCGATCGAGAGAGCATCAGAGTTGGACGCACATCTCAACGCGGGAAAAGCGCCACTCGGACCTCTACACGGCGTGCCGGTTTCGTTGAAAGACACGTTCAAGATCAGGGGCTATGATGCGTCCATCGGGCTCGCCGCATTGTGTTTCAAGCCGGCACAGGAGAATTCCGTCCTTGTCGATAATCTCCTCGCTGCTGGAGCCGTCCTCTACGCTAAGACCAATGTACCACAAACCCTCATGGCGCTCGACTCACATAACAACATCTTTGGCCGCACACTCAATCCACTCAATACCTCCGTGACAGCTGGCGGCAGCTCGGGTGGAGAAGGGGCACTGCTTGCTATGCGTGGGTCCATCCTTGGTGTGGGCACGGACGTCGGAGGCTCCATCCGTATCCCCGCCATGTGTAATGGGACGTTCGGTATCAAGCCTAGCTGGGAGCGCATTTCGTACGCGGGGCAAGAAGGTGGCACACCGCCAGAGATCGCGAAGCTCGGCATACCGGCAAGTGCCGGACCACTGGCGCACTCCATGCGAGATATTGAGCTGTTCTTTCGTGCAGTCGCGGAGCAGAAGCCGTGGGAGAAGGATCCGGATGTAATGCCCTCGCGTTGGAACTCACTCTCAACCGCGCATGGAAGGAAGCTGCGAATAGGCATTGTGCGGAGAGATGGCGTTATCGACCCGCATCCGCCGATCTTGAAGGCACTGGACGAAGTAAAGAATAAGATGCTCGGCGCAGGCATTGAGGTCGTCGAGATGGAGATTACTCCTCTCTTCTCACAATGTCAGTCTCTTGCAAATGCGATGTTCGGCGTGGAGGGCGGCAACGCAATATTTGATGTGCTGGAATCCGCCAACGAGCCACTCTCGCCATGGCTACAAGGTCGTCTGCGCCGGAAAGCACCTCTTTCCCTTGAAAAGACGCGGGAGCTGCACGCAAAGCGGAACGAGCTGCAGAAGCAATTTTTGAAAATCTGGCGGGATGCGAGCGGCCACCAAATTGACGCCTTCGTTTGTCCGGTGGCGCCTCACCCGGTTCCACCGATTGACAGCTGGAACGGGGTGAGTTACACAAGCTCGTTTGTTCTTTTGGACTACCCTGCTGGAGTCATACCAGTGCGCACGTTCGAGCTGAGGGACATGGAGGGCGAAATGCCAGATGCGAAGCCTATTGGGAGCTGGGACAAGGCGAATAGAGAACTATGTAAGTGCGGATCGATGCCGTGGATGGCGGTCCACGCGTCTGCTTGAAAGATACTGATCCTGACCAGGGACAAACATTGATCGATCTGTGTACGTTGGCACTCCGCTGTGCGTCCAAGTCGTTGCACCGAAATTAGAAGAGAGGCAACTTTGCGATGTGATGAGTGCCATTGATGACGCGTTGAAGCGAAGCAAAAGTTCTGTAGCTGCAAGGTTATGATCTTGTTAACATTTTACTTAGTTATATCTCAGATTCTCGAAGAAATGTTAAAACATGATTCGTGTCCGTACGCAGTGGCGTTACGGCGATGGTAAAGGGGAATGATCACGTGATATAGTCATGTGATGCCCGTGCGCGTCCCAATGTGTTTATCTCTCCTTTCCATCTCATAGTAGAAGAACAAGCAAGCACCACAAGTACCTGCTCAACCCTATTCACCTTGCGCTATGTATACCGTACAAACCACTCCATCTTCTCTGCTATAAGTGCTCACCCCACCGCCAGCTAGCTAATGGAGCCCACCCAACAATTCGCGAATAAACAAGTTCATATGCATTGACCATACTCTTCCGATACGGTATTTGCCCTCTCAACTTTGTCCGACAGCGGTTACGACGTCAATCTCGCACTCAATTCGGATGAAAGCCGTAATCCTGAATTTACCTGTGACAGTTGAACACATGGCGAATCGAATCTAATTTAAGTACAAGGCGGCGCCTCAAAACCCACAGATTCTTATCCTTCGAGCTCTACCCAAACACACTTGCTCGAGTAGCGTTGAGGCAAGACTAGAACTCATTTTTAGGGAGAGCTGTTTCACTCTATGCTACCACCGCGCAAGATTATTGAAAGCCACAGAAGCTGACGCAAAACACGTTCATCTCGACAATGCTCTCATTAGCCGATTAGTTCGAATGGTTTCTAAAGTATGACCCGGCTGAACGCGTCCATGTCCTTGAGAATCTTCTGATCGACAGGTACTGGGTTCGACTCTTGATTGCTCAGATGGCTGGAAGCATATATACATGCATCTACATATTGACCGGATATGCATTAGGCATATGAATCATCAGAGCTAACTCTTACGCGCAATCCAGAAAGAGGCGCGATACGTACTTTGCAGCATACTCCTCTCATTCGAGATATATCCTGTCTCCACACTTCCCGGCTCATGCTTCTCGATCTCAAATCCGAAGTGCTTCACTAACGCTATCACCTCATCTTCTGTCAGCTCCACCGATCCAGGGTCCGCAATCCCCGTGTTCATGTCCTTATATTTGTTCCCTTTATCCTTTTGTTCTTCACTCGCATCGCTTGGAGATGGCGCCCTTGATGCATGATGCCACAGCAGAGGACCAAGATTGATCCACAGGCCGTGAGGCTTGAGGCAATTTTGCACGGCTTCGATGTAGCGTATCAAGTTCGGCGCAGTGTCTATGAAGAAGACGGTCGCTACGGCATCGAACGTCTCTTTAGAACTTGGGTCGCTATAAAGAACACAGAAGTCGCCTGTAGCCATGCTCATGCGTTCAGACACGTGAACATTCTCATTCTTCTCTCCGGTTATGAGTGCAGTCCCCGGGTGGACATCCGGGATTGAAAACGTTCTGAGCTGGTCCGCACGGGTGAGATGATTCGAGCAGTTTAGCGCAAAAGGAGCGATGGTGTATTGGTCGGCCTTCTTGATGTGGTTGAGAATAAGCGAGGAAGCCATGAGTTCGTGGTAGGAGATTTCGTTTCCTTCGACTGTGTATCCCGCGCGGCAAACGTCGAATACAAGTCGCCCCAGTCCAGCACCTGGAACGAGAACTTTGAGGTCCGGCTTATTCAGATCCAGGTCATCTTCCGATCTACTGGCAAACTCGGAGCCGAGAGCGTTGATGATGGGATCGAAGCACTTCTCACGTTCGACATTCCCTTCTGCGCTCCACTCGCGATAGAATTGATTGATGCAGCTTCGGGCCTTATCCATGTCGCTCTGCGTAGTCTGCACGTTCAGGTGATCCATGACTGTGGAGTAGACCTGATACTCGTCATGTGCGTATTTCTCAGGCACAATGCTAGCGACCCATTCGCTATCCAAACCAGGCGCGATGAATGCTTTGAAACCCGCCATAAAGATCGCTTCAGCAAGCTCAGCATTCGAATCGATAAGGTCATCCAGCTTGGAGAGAGAGTCTAGGACCGAGAATGGAGGTTGTGAGAGCAAAGACCAGTGTTCGGATGGAAGAGAATAGAAAGCTTGACGACGGACGTGTGTGCCGTTGAAGTGTGCGAGACGACGGTATGACCTGGGTAGTTGATTAGCAAATTGTACGTTCTGAGAACACTTGTGCACTGAACACACAAGTGGCACGGGACTACTCACCGAAAGGAGTCTAGCACTGATAGTATGTGTCGTTGCTCCTCTGGATCCGCCATAGGGTCAAAGTCGCCTTCCCATTCCTTATCAACCATGTCTATGTTTCTACGGAATTCTTGAATCCAGCGTGCCCGTCCGAAGTTGTTCTGCTTGGTTGGAGCGCGTACTGCGTGTGAGTTCTCCTCGCCACACACCTCGCAGTCCAAGCTGTTAAACAAAAGGCCGCAAAACGGCCACGAAGTGGTAGGAATTTGCGAAACAAGTACCCTCTCACTGTGACAGTCACACTGCCTGCGCAAAGGTTAGTTCAGAAGGGGCGCGCTGGAACTTGCGGAGGGGCACGCTAACACCGAGCTAACTCCGACCCCACTAACGTCTCTACGTCGTCCCATCTCGTCGTCTCGGTGTTTTGTACTGTACCTTTAACGTCACACTTCGGTCCTCCACAATGGCCTCCGCAGTTGCAAATGGCGCATCCGACGGGTATTGCTCCAACAAACCCATCGAAGTCGCATTCCCTCTACCCCGCGCGCCGCAATCAAACATCCACCTCCAGCTTCATAACAACGGCCCCAACATCCTGCTATTCCTCACCACATCAACGACCGAAGCGTCTTCATCTGCGTCGTTAGGGAGCTTTGTGTATGCGATGCCGAACGTGAGCTCTTCCCCCCACCCAGTGCCTCCAGATAATTGCTAACGACACGCTACCAACAGCGAGCTCCCCCCTCCGACACACTCAGCACACCTCTCTTCACGCAGGGCAGTACCTTAGACTTCACAACGCGACTAGCGAAGATACTGGCGAGGAAATTGGGCAAGCCGGTGTACGTAGGCAACTCGACCAGTTTTGCAAGCGCCGGGATGGGCGGGACGGTTGAAGAAGAGATGGAGGGTTTTCGCAGGGTTGTGGAAGTCGTCATGGGGCTACTAGACAAGGAGAAGGGAGGTGCATAAACGATAGTCGGGTCGTACACAGAATACCTACAAAACCCGAGGGCGGCAGCCTGCGAGGTAGGACATGAGCTAGACTTTGAAGACGTCCCGCTCATTGGTCACAGCGATCACTCGAAAACGGTCCCCGGAATCTACGGCGACCTTCCATCGCTCATGAACACTGTCTTCATATATACGCAAGCCCCCTGCCTTTGATCCAAGCACTGCTCCGCACTCTGCTTCGCCTTGTCCAACACCCTGGGGTGATTCAAGGTAGATGTCGAAATAAATGCAACGTTATCAGGGTATCCTATTTTCGGGCCTCATTGGTCGTCATCTTCTTGGCGTGGTAGATCTAGTTGGTGGAGGACCTCTCAATTGGGAACAGTCGGAACGGGCTCTGCAGCATGGCTTCACAGCTCACATCCTGGGCTGACAGAGATAGAGGGCGAAGCGCGCGAGAGGTGCTTGGCCGATCTGCTCAATTACGGCCTGATGCAATCTGAGGTAATGAGCGACGATTAATGGGTGGCCTCTTTGTGTTGAAGGACTCCGCCGTTGCGGTGGCGTAATTGATTGGCCACCAAGTAGTCACCTCAATTGAGTCGATAATTTATCCGTGCGTCAAAGCTTGTAGTTGGTCACAAACCGAGATGATGGCCTCAGCCTTGCGACCCCGTCAGCTGGCTTTTAAAAGGACTGGCCATGCCCGTCTTTGAACTGTATCTCAACAGCTGTGTACAAGTCTTTGACGTTTTGGTGCTTTGGCGGAGCGGCGCCCAACTGTTTTGACTTCAGCCTGCAGATACCTGGTATGTCATCTCCCATCTGTGTTCGTCTTCATCTACTAATCGAGGAGCAGTCTTGATCTCGCAAATTGAGGAAGACACAGTGCGGGGCCACAGCTCCGCACTTGTGCCATCCAAGAAAATCACAATGATCGTCTAAATACTTATCCCGAGCCACTACCACAAGGAGGATGGTTCAACGACTTCTTATCTCTGGATCCTGTACTCTCGTCAGATGCAGATCTCCAAAGTTGGCTAAGCTTCGGACTCCTGAAGCCTATGCCAGAGCAGGATTATGCTGCTGTCGATGCGGACGATCCAGACCTACTTTCCAGCGAGCTTTCTTCTCAACCCTACGAATCTAGTTCTGACGATTTACACTGTCCTCTGCCAACCATAGACGACCTCGCCAGCTTTGATGTTAGCCTCAGCAACACGCCGCCGCAAGCGAGTGACAGTCCATGGCTGCAGCCGCACACGCTGCAGGCCCACAATCCGGAGCCAACGTCCCACCCATCGCTTGTATCGGCCAACATCAACGTCTCGCCCCAGCAACTTTTGCTGTCCGAAGATGCGCTGCCTCCTCAGCCACAGTCATGTCGACTCAATCCAGCGCCCCGACCCTTCCCGTGCAGAGAATGCGGAAGACGGTTTTTGGAGCGTCGGCAACTCAGCAACCACTTACGGAACGAGCACAGGCGCTTCACTTGCACCGACTGCGGCAAAGAGTATCGTCAAAACAAGTCGCTGTGGCAGCATCAGCGTGAGACTCACAAAGGCTTTGTCATCGAGTGCGACCAATGTGACTACACGACCGGCAGACGGTGGAATCTGCAAAGACACCAGGACTATAAACACCCATCAAAAGACGATTCGTAGGAAGATCGAAGATTGAAACTTGGAAACCGCCATATATGATGGACAATTCGACAATTCACGACAACCCGACCACCTACACGGGCTCCCACTCGGCTTCCACGAGTAAATGGCAACCCGCCAGCATCAGTTGCGAGATATGTGGGACGAGCATGTGTTCAGAAACCTGACAGTCTAGCTAGTCACGAAGCTGTTAATGGACCTATCAGGTTTCTGAACACATGCTCGTCCCGCATATCTCGCAACTGATGCTGGTGGGTTGCCATTTGCTCGTGGAAGCCGAGTGGGAGCCCAAGTGGCCCTTGTTCTACACGATTTGGGACTGGCTTCGAACGTGCGACGCCACTCTCATTCCTTCGTCGATGCAATATACAGCTGCATATGACATAAGGAACCAGAATTGTTCACCAAAGAAGTCGACATCTTTGCTTAGCGGGAGTGGACTAGCGGGGGGTTGCGATGATCATGGGGAGGGGGTGAAGAGAAGTTGTATCGTGGCGGTTGTTGATTTCCCTGGGCTACAGTTACTCAAGTTAGATCTGCGCCCCCTTCTACACCGCGCAGTGAGTGGAGGCAGGGACAGAGCATGTTTCCTGTCGAGAGAATAGGTTAACGTGTTTGACAGCTGGCCTATTCTCTCGACAGGAAACATGCTCTGTCCCTGCCTCCACTTACTGCGCGGTGTAGAAGGGGGCGCAGATCTTACTGAAGGTACCAATTCGTCCACAAGGTTAACGAATTTTACGGCTTATTTTGTTTATGACCAATTGGGGTTGCTTCTCGAGTCTTAGCATTCACATGTGATTAAGCAGGAACAGGAGGGGCCCTCGACAAGGCGGGAAACCTGCTGCAAGTATTTTTGAAACTTCAATGAAGAGATTTGTACCTACTCAAAATACGTCCGCAGTGTACTCCAGCATGCTATAAGGAACGAACTTCAATTTGTGATTTATACATCTGCTGATCAAACTAGGTCCAACGACAACGAACACCCCTGGTGAAAGTGATCATTGCTGCGTTGGTGCTCGAAAATTTCCATGTCGAATGCGACCCTCAACAAAAAGGGAATTGGTCCTACTCCTGCATGTAATAGTCCATATACCAAGAACCTCCGCATAACTCCTTGGTCAATCCTCAAGAGCCCCTGCAACCACCGAGCTCCCAAAAGAAAACGTATCGCCGCTGCATTACGCAAAGTTCCAAATTTGCACATACGACAGAGCGTTTGTTTCGTGGATACGGTCGTAGGTATACGAAAGGCTTGATCCAACGCCCCGTCAACCTTCAATTTCCGTTTCTCACAGCCGATCGAGCTGCTGCTCGCTCTGACCTAGCGACACGCTGCACTCTATTCCCACCGCCACAGTCCATGTTAAACTCAATATCAATGTCCAAGTCCAAATCCGAGTCCAAGTCTGAGCGAGTGTCTAAGGCTGAGTCCGATTCTGATTCTGAGTACACGTTCAAGTCTGATTCCGATTCCGAGTCCGCCTCTACGGCCACAACAGCCTGTTCGCGCCTTCGCTTGCGTGGCGGTGTCTTTTCCAAAGAGACCTTCGAACGTTTACGCTTCAAGTGCGTCGAGAGCACATATTCAGTGAGTGTTTGTGCAACAGTCGGGGGCAACGGTCGAGGTGGCGGCGCCATCACGGGAGTAGCGAGTGACTTCTTGCGTCTTCTGATTCGGGCCGCTCGAGAAACTGGGATATCGTCTTCCGAATCGCTTGATACTTCCATGGCATGCTCGCGATTGGCCTTACGACGACGAGGAGTGAGATTTTTAGCGGCTATCATGCGCGGATGTGGTACCGAGTCTGCCTCTGTCTCTGGGCGAGACTTCGTTGACCGACGGTGTGACGGCAGCTGCTTGAGCCTTTCAACTGGTGGATTTGGGTCGATGTCCTGGAATACATTCGTTCCCGTGCGTGGTGTTGCTCGATCGAACGGGTGAGTGCTCGGAGAGTTGCGGTAGCCCTTGAGCGGGAAACCATTCGAATCGCAGCGAACTGAGACTGTCTTCGCGGCAATGTAGCACCTGCGGAAGCTTCTCATGGTTTCTTTGTCTGCCTGTGTACGAAGTAGACGGATAGACGCGCGGCGCTGATCAGCATCGCGAGCGTCAAGGGAGTGCCCATGGAGCATGTCGATTTCCATCTCAATGCCTTCTTCGACGCAGGCATCGCACCAAAAATCAGGGCCTGTCTTGACTGCTCTTCTCTTGTCCGTGCCGTCTCCTTTCGTGCTGGCTACGTGGAAGCAATTGCCGCCGCAGAGCTCGTCGGGGCGCGCTGTGACGATACAATGTCCGCATTTCAGGACGTGCTCACACGACGTCGTCGGATTGAGGCACGGATCGTAATAGGCCGTAACCTCAATTCGCGGATAGGTGACTGTCTCCTTGACGACTTGTAAGACTTTTGCTTGTAAGCGCTTGGCCTTGTTTTTGCCGCGCGACATTGGAAGATGTGGATCAGGAAGTGGTTCGATGGAAAGAGTTGCGCGGTTGGAATTAGGGAAAGAGCTCAGAGGATGCGCTGCAGTTCATTCAAGTGTATTATACGAGGCGGTCGAGTGTGTTTATGATGTGACTGTGGTCCATGTGTTGATGTGGGAACGGCCAGCCCGTCAGTGAAGTTAATTTCACGGCCAGAGTTGATGTGACGTAGTCAAGACGATAAATGAAAGCCCATGTGCAGTCTGCGGTCGACAAGATTAAGCTACGTCTTCTCGCCGACAACGACCGCGTAGTCAGACTATCCTCAGGTGTTCAGCGAGCTTCAGTTGTACGAAATTGACTAGGTTAGGAGCGCCATGGCCGAGGGCGTGAAAGTCGGTAATGCGTACTCGTACACTCCTTCACTGGCCGTCGAAATATTCTACCAAAGCTTCCTCCACGTGTACGCCCACACAACATAGCTGCATAAATCCACCCAGACGAACCATTGTGTGTTTGTACAAAAAGAAAACATCGCCCAAAGTTGCAGTGAAGTAGTGTGTCGTCGTAGCAACAGCCCACACGTAGCAATGTCCCTCGTCACAACCGCAAGCAACGAAAGCAAGTTTTCGTTCAAACCCCTACCTCAATTGACATTTCTCCCCCGACCCATCCTACTCCGGGTCCTGAAAACGGCATATACTGTGAGGACGAGGGCTGACACAATCCAGGACGCAGACCAGCTCTTCGAGCTCAGCTCAATGATGAGGAACGCCGATATTAACACAGACGACAACGCCGTGGGCGACGGTCCGACCCATCTAACAGCGATCACGGTCGAGCAAGCCAATCTCCTCTCCGGACCCAATTTCGGCTGTAACAACCCCAAGACGAACTACCATAACCTCAGCTGTGGCCATGCAATTCTCACATCGACCGATTGGCCTTCTGCTGATTATCCGAAGTCGGCTTGTGCGTCGAACTGTGAGCGTAAGAGCAGCGCAACGTTACCTGCTACTGACATTGCCTCTGCCGTGTCCGCTGCTGAAGGCGCGCATTCGCGACCCGCACCCACTGTCGTCCCCTTCATCTGCCCGGTATGCATCGAGCGCTCTGTCCGCCGCAACTACATCAAGATCTGGCACGAGTTCCGAGGGGCAAATTACGTCCCCGCCGGGCCGCCCGACGTCAATGTCAGGACTTGGACGTACTGCGCCGTTCGCGCGCTAGAGCAAGTCGGTATGCGAGTCGCACAGGGAACTACCGGCGTCTATCTCTTCGGCAGCGAGCACGAGTGCAACCACATCAACTTCGTGCCCTCGGTCGTTGAAGTTTCGCGGGGCCCGTGGTCGTTCGAAGGTAGGAATACTAAGCGTGCGCGTAGGCGTAGTCGGTCTCCTGATCGATTTGGCGATGAGGGAAGGGACCTTTCGCCGGTTCGCTACATTCAGCTTGGTGCAGATCGGGATCAGAGCAAGGGGAGCCAAACGAGGTATCGCGATCATAGTGTAGCGCGGGAGGGGGAGAACTTTGTGATGAATGAGCTCGCGGGACGGTTGGAGGATGCGAAGGTGGGATTGGTGGAGGATAAGGATGTTGATGGTTTGCTCGTGGGAATTGGAGCCATCTCGACTTAGGTGAGAAAGGTTGAGCATCCTGTAGTTTCTTGATTGGGATCGGAACGTTTGAGGCAAGACATGGGAGACTATTTTGGCTCGAGGCTTTCCAGGCCTACGACTGGGCACCAGGTTTCCAACAGCGACGCCCACGGTCTATGAATATCTGTGTTAGCGTTGATTGTGCTGGTGGGTTTGGAGATGGTTCAACACTTCAACACAAAGTAATAGCCATCACGAGCGTGAGAAGTCGTGACGGTGCAAGTGAGATTGAATTGAACTGGAATTCACACTCTCTAAATTCCGTCGGAAGCAGCGTCCTCTCTTGCGCGAGTTGGTCAATGACGCGCAGGATCCCATCGACTTCTTACCCCGGTACCAAGTCGCGCGTTCAGATGGATGAAGAGTGAGCATATATGAGTCGCGCTGAGCAGTACATTGTAGGCAGAGTGAGTCATCCTACAAGGGTCAACGGTACAAATAGCACAGGTACGCGATTTTGGTAAGCACTAACGAAGGCACTTGGCCCGCAGCGTCGTTAGTGCGTCTTCCTGCCATCAATCCTCCGAGGTTGCGCCGTCTTGTTGTCTCGCGTGGGTACCTACTACCAGCTTGCGAACTCGAAGTATATATTGGCAGGACCCGGATGAACAGGTGGACATAGGAAACAAAGGATCACCTTCATCGCCTCCCTCACATTGCCCACCATGTCGTCAGGACGACCGTCACCGGGCATGCTAAGTCTCGCGTCGCTCTTCGGAGCTGTGGGTACGTATTGCACTGCTTGAACCTCATGGCTCTTCGCTAACGTAGCCTCCAGCTTTCGCAGCCCTCAACCGAGCCCTTACATTCCTCTTCCGCAGCAACCGCGCGGCTTCCTACACCAACGATGTCCTATACGCCGCAGTTCGAACCATGCTAGCCCGCATAACCATCGCCGAGTCTCGCTATCTACAGCCCCCAGTCATAGAGACCTACCAACGTAAGTGTAAAAGCACCGGAGAAGAACCGAGGGTACTTCAGATCAAGGGTCCCGACGGCGAGATTCCTGCATGCTGGCTTGGCAGTCCGGATGCGGAAGTCGTGATGCTTTACCTCCACGGCGGGGGGTATACGCAACCATGCGCGGCCCCGCACATGGATTTCGCGCATACTCTGGTGAAGGAATTCAATGGTCATGAACACTCCAAGTCATTTGCCATGCTGTTCCTCGCGTACAGTCTCGCTCCCGAGGCGACTCATCCGGCGCCATTGAAAGACGCCGCGGCGGCTCTTTTACACATTATGAACGAAGGCGACAAATCTCCCTCCAACATCATCATATCCGGCGACTCGGCTGGCGGAGGCCTCGTCTTTAGTCTTCTGTCGCACATCTTGCACCCGCACCCTCAGGTACCAGAAATCAAGCTCTCAAAACCTTTAGGGGGTGCGGTCGTATACAGCCCCTGGGTTGATTTCAAAACCGACCACGACAGCTTTGACCGCAATGCACACAAAGACGTCCTGGAACGCCGATGTCTACACGTTTGGTCTGCCATGTACACCGGTAACGCCGCAAGCGACCCCGAGGCAGATCTAGGCTACTGTCCAGGGAGTAATCCCTACGTCGACCCTGCAAGCAACGACTCAACGTGGTGGGACGGATTACACCTTGTCGTTGATGATATGTTCATCTGGGCAGGTGCTAACGAAGTCTTTGTGGACGGCATTGCTGCATTCGAGAAAACACTGCGAGCAGGATGGAAGCTGGGTGGCGGAGAGGGACAAAGGCTGGTATACATGGAAGCACCGCATGAGGCACATGTTGAGGCCATTTTCAATTGGAAAGAGAGCACGAAGGATAAGGGCGATTCTCAGATTGCGATTAAGGATTGGCTGAAGGAGCGAATAGGGAAGTGAGGGTTGGATACGCCTTCGCATGCTTGATGCGCCAGGTCGATGGCAGCAGCAGAGTCATAAAGCACGTGTGTACAACCACGGCCAGCATAGAAGTTAGGAGAAAGATATGCACAGATACACCATCACTGTTTTGTTTTATATGTTAGTAACATGAGACTAAGCTCGACCCTTTATTTTCTCTTACCCTGAAGCGTTCGTTTTCCCACAAACCCACTTGTCCTCACCTCTCATTTCTTTTTACCTTCCACCGGCAACTCACAGGCGGACCAACAATTCAGTGCAGCTTTACCGCTACTCAGATCCTGCGCTTTTGCGCTAATATATTAATGGTGTTCACACACTATGCTAGGTCGACATTGTACAGCCACTCCGCCATGCCAACCATACTTTCAATGTCACTATGGACATTCTCAATGTACAATCATAGCATTGTCTGTGTACGGTTCACATTCTTTGTCTTCGTAGTACGTAGTTCACACTTCTATAATGCTTCCTCGCCAACAATCCCGTCAACACCTTTCCTATCAGCACACGACGTCAAACTACGACCGTTATGTGCCCCATATCGACTCAGAACAACACCATCGATAACATCAGGGAGGAGTTCCGACTGCACGCCAATGCGTATATGCCCTGCAATCCATGGTCAAACTACCATGATCTGGAATGCGGCCATAGGATCGAGTCTCTGAACGACACCATGTGCGGAACTTCCTGCGTGGACGGAGGACAAGGCAATTCTTTTATATGCAAACAATGCATCGTTGAGGCAGTCGAAGCTGGCGTGGGTATCCGGGAGGATGACGAGCCAATCGAGTTCAACAGATTGGACATCGAGTTCCTGGAACCTCTGATAGATCCGCACAGCAGGGCAGGCGGTCTGATTGAAGAAGAGCTCGCACAAATGTCCCGCGCTCAGACCTATCGAGACTGTAAACCTGTGCCGAAGTTTGACTACGTTGCGGTGTTCTTGTGCATGTTTCCGGAGGCGTGGAAGGAAGATCCGCGGATTGATGAGATGACGCGAGGACTCCAGGACATGACTTTTGCCCTGGATATGACGGATATGACGGATATGACGAGTTCCCTTGAGGAGATGAAGAAGCCGCTGTCAGTCAAGCAATAAGCAATAAGGCGGAGACAGCGGGTGGAGGGGCGCGGCTCGGAGTAGACCGTCTTTTTAGTCGATCCGACTCCTATACTTAGTTTGAATTGATGTTTTTGACTGAATGAATCTTAGTATTTGAAGATCCTCACTTGAATCCTGACCTCAACACCCAGCCTTGAAGGGCTACAGGTCTAGCACAAAGTGTCACCTACCAGACCTGCGCAATATCTCACATTTGGGACGTGTCTTATGCCTCAGCCTTGGGTATTTCATAGAGCGAACCTACTACTGCAAATAGTTTCAAGCTTACTCAAAGTTCCCTCCCGCTCTCGAAATCTCTCGTAAACGCTGTGCATCCACATCGCGCTCACCGACAACCACAATGTGACAAGACACACGAGTGAAAGACTTAGCCCAGGACAATGCCCAGGCAACGACACCACTAAGCCGTAGAGTCACCGCCTTCCCACATGAGTAAGCACACTCGCCGTCTTGCCCTTCCTTTCGCACAAACAGCGAGCCCGGCACCACTTTCGCTCCCAAACAGTAACACACACTGACACTGTACAGAACGAAAAGAAAATATCCGCAATGGACGAGAATCGCCCCGATGGTGATAGCTGGTCTTCAGTCAGCATGTCCGAAAGCTCTGATTCCGAACCCGAATCCAACCCCCTTTCCCAGCTCAATGGAGGCGAGCCCCGTTCCGATTCAAAGCTCGATGGAGACTATGGCCCCTGCCACCCGAAGAGCCGCTTCCACGATCTAGATTGTCCTATGGGTAATCACCGGATTCAAACGCTTCGTCCGGAAAGCTGTGGTGCCAATTGGTACGTAAATTGTGTTGCGATCCAGGATAGCGCAGCCAATAGTCTTGCACATGACGCACTGACACCCCTCTCGATGATCTTTGCTAACTTCTTATCCAACCTTAGCACGATTTCAGAGTCCCTGGCCCCGTTCCTCTGCCCTCGCTGCTTAGTTAGTGATCTCAACATCGAGATCGCAAAAGAAGATCAGATCACTGCTCGGCGCGGCTATGCTGTCAAGAAGCCCGCCGGAACCGACGAAATGAGGAAGATGGCGCGGGATATGATCGACCAGCAGATCAGCGGAGGCGGGAGACTGTGCCAGGAGGCGACCAAGAGCTCTACTGCAGGTGAGCAGTTGATGGAACAATTCTGGTCGGAAGTCCCGGATATGTTGAGAGAGTTTCCGCGGAGAGCCGATGAGGTGGGAATGACACAGAAGCGCGCTTCAAAGTTTGCGCCCTACGTTCCCATCGTGGAGTGGTCCCGGCCTGGTGGTAAGGCAAGACCAGATCGTCGGTACCGTACAATGAGTAGCCGCTATGTACGTCGTCGTAGCCGCTCCCCGGAGCTAAACGATCGTCACAACGGGCGCGGCATGCGAGAGCGGAACTACTCGATATCACATTCTCCACGTGTCACGCAGCAAGCTATGACTGAAGTAACTGAGCGCATGAGAGGGGCACGGATGGGCTCTCAGGAGGCAGACGTGTTCGTGACGGCTGTACGGGAGTACCTTGGGGAGCTGGTGTTGAAGAAGATCGAGAGTGATGGAAAAGCTGCGAGCGACGAAAAGGGTAGTGCCGATGCGAAGGGACAGGCTTGAGAAAATGGGCTTCGCGGAAGAGCTTGAACTTTCCGAGGAACCAGTAGCTGGCTCAACAGCTGCTTTGTCGTCGAATTTCGACAAAGGATGCGCAACGACAGTTCTCTGCAGTACGGATGATGATCGAAATGGTCGGATTGACAACGATTCCGGGTCCGCGAAAATCTTTTGATTGTTTGTGAATAATGCGGGAAGCCTCTCGATTGCAAGGCTTTCAGGTACTCAACTTTGGGAAGATCACTGTAGATGCGTATTGCAGCATTTATGTAGTCAACCATCCAGACACAGCTTTGATGTGCAATCAATGATCATGTATAACTCATGCCACTTCTGTTACTCCAGACCTCTCTACTAATCGTGAGCATCCTTAAACCCATATACCGGAGAATCTAACATGCACGTGTGCTCTCCAACTCTTCTGTATGTAAGGACTATGAGCATGGCATTCTTCAAGCTCCCATTAGCGAAGCATCTTTCGAGTTGATCAACCACTTGTGCAATTATCTAACGACTTCATGTTCTTGACCACAATTGGATGGCCACCACCACGCCTCGTGAAAAGCAATACGCGTTCTGTTCACGCACCGTGCGGCAAGCAAGAAGTCGCCGGCGAAGCAGTGATTTCCCAAAATGATAGTCATGGCGCGGAATGTCAGTGAATAGGATCTGCGCCTTGAATCACTGGGCGCGTGGAACCTATCCACGGATAATCGACCATATCATCCCTGGTAGGGCACTATATTTGCATCGGCAGCGGGCACACCAGGACACAACCTCACTTCCCCTTTGTGCTTACCCATTCTGAAGACGTCGACCACTTTTGACAACACTACGTTTAACATGAACACACCAACGCGCGCACCATGCGACCCATGCTCCGGCCTCTTACACGACATTGAATGTGGTCACCGTGTCAAGACGCGGTACTATGAATACTGTGGCATCAACTGCACCAGGCCTGGCGTCGAAGCCCCATTTATTTGTCCTTTGTGTGTTGCCACATACGTCCGTCTTCAGATGGAGTTGGAGGGCCTATCCTTGACGAGCTCTGCGTTCAGCGTCCATGCTGAGCGAGAAGCCAGGATTGATGCCATTGTGCAGAAGGAGCTGGATGACCTGATCATGAGGGACTATCGGCCTACAATCGCGGTGCCAAAGCGCGAGCCAGTGGTGCAATTCTTCGCCGAGATTGAAGGCTTCCAAGACGAACCGGAGAAGGAGGAGTCGAACAGGAAGTACAAGCGTCCCGGCAAGGGTGTTCGTTGTCCATCGTCGACGTCAGGCTTCCGAGTGGGAAAGCCTCGACGCCAAGGACGGGCACGAGCACGTCCACTGACGCACCAAACCCTACAGCTTGGTGGCAGGACTAGAATGGTAGAGGGCCAACAGCAGATCATCCCTCACCATGCTCTGAGGAACGCGAACCACTGGAACCCCGGCTTGTTGGTGCGATCGGACTCATCTGATGTTCTTATTGGAGACACGCCGATGAGGGAACTTGAGCCGGGCGTCTCTACAAAGGTTGGCGGGCAGTACACCAAGCCGCGTCCGCCAGTAGCGAGCTCAACTCAGTTCCGAGGTCAGCCTACCCGCACTCCGGCCCCCAATGTTCCAAGCAGTGTTCTTGACAATGTTGCAGAGCATCGGAATGAAGACGACGCGGCGAGGGCGGTCCGTCAGGCCATCGACCGTCTAACTCTGGATAACAAGGACGCGTAATGGGATTGTGGGCGTTGACCTGAAACGGATATAACTAGGAAAGGAGTAGGGATTTTGGAATATTTCGGCCACCGAGAACTGGATCTGTTGGTGCATATACGGGATGCAGTGGGATGGTTGTTGTCTCTGTTTAGCGCCAGCAGAAAGCGCGTCGCCAGTCGAGTGCGATATCACCTTTTGTAGAAACGATCTTTATATGCACGAAGTTTCGGAGTGTACCTAGTTTTTGGAAGTCTGGAGGTCGAGTTCGTGGTGCAGTGATGTCTATTGTAGTCAGTAGATGGACAAGCGTTAAGACCCGTTCATAGGTCTGGCCGTTCGGGCACCAGCAACGCCTCGGAGAATGGATTAGAAATGTTTCGAGTGCATATCTCGGATTGTAACGGTAATTGAGGAGGCTAGAATACGCTGTGGAACATCGATAAAGACACCGAGTACAAAGGATCTGCCTAGGTGCAATCCCATTGGTGACTCGCAGACGAATGCTTGTACCTCCTTCCCTTTGTTTCTTCTTGCCAGTGTGGCAAAGACACAATTGAGCCTACATGTGGTTTTACAATGACTCCGGTCTCGTGACCCATGCCGTTGGTCTCTGCGCTATCAATTGATGCACACATATTTCCGAAAACAGCGTCCGAGGTGTAACGAATAAGTCCCGGTTTTCAGTCTCGGAAACCTTTGACTGGCGATTAACGGTGAAGCGGCATGTTGATTTGTCTCCATCGAGATCAGGTAGATCTTGACAAATAGGATATGCGATGGAAGGTCGACATTTGGGCAAGGGCACGGAAGAAAGTTGCCCGAGACGATCGCGGTCGGAAGGATGATGAGAGTCGCGCCAAGACGCCCACGCTTAGCCGCTCACTTTTTCCGCGTCCCTTGGCTTAAATTCCAATAACGTCGTGCTAGGACATATGAACCGGCATATCACTGCAGCTTAGCTAACGATCCACCGACGGTTTTTTATTTCTTCGAGCGTCCAGAAGCCTGAAAAAGCTGAACTAGCTCTGATTGGGTGGCTGCACGGGCTGCAAACCCAATTGGGGACGTTTCACATCATCACCCGCGTCGCGATGCCATATAAGGTTCATATAGTCTGGCACTTCGTTTGAAAACTTACTCATGTGTGCACTCGCTAACCAACGCCTTACGAGCACCATTGTCGCGCCGTCGTGCGCCCCGTTGCGGTTCGCTTCTGTCGAACAGGTCGATCAATAATTAAGGCATGGTACCGTTGCTCTCGAACGCATTGACGAAAATTCATGATTCAAGCTTCCAAGACCGCAGATCTTGCCCAATCGGTCGTTCATCAAATCGTATTCTCTTGTTGTACGGGTGAGGAGTTGAGCGCTGCTACTCAATCCTAAGTATGGTGTGTTCTGCTAAAAGCAGGGAGCCGAGTAGGCCAAAAGCCATGGTAATACGGTACTTGCGGCTGCATATGACAGCAGCTCAAGCTCCCGAACCCTCCGCATGGACCGCGCCGGTACAGGGCGACACGTGGAGCAATTGAATCTACTCTGAATGAGGCTACTTCACGAACTAATCATCGGCTAATTTATTTGCTCAACAATGTGCCAGAACTGCATATCACGGACAGGTGAACGGCTCCGCGGCAACAATTGGGATCATAAAGAGATGTAACAGTTACCTAGTGCGCCAGAATAACGACGCATCGAGGAAATTTGTTCCCTTGCTATCACATATGTGACAACTTGGCGCCAGTGCCTACGACACATGAGGGCTAATATCAGAAGCCTGGAACAAGCGGCCCCACAGCTCAACGCGGTTCCTACCCGAGGATGCACTCGTTCATAGCCAGCAACCGCGCTACAGCAGGGTTCGGAACTTGGCGCCGCACTTCCTCCCTTAGTGTTCTTCGCCAGGGGAAAGCTTGATGCGCATCGTGCCGGGATTTGAGCGGCACGTTTTAGATATGTCCTCCTGCATCCACTCGATCTTGGGACCCTTGAGTTTCTCTCTTTCCCACCCTGAACAAGCGCTCTTGCTCCCACCGCACACTTCAACATGGCCGACGCTGAGCTTCTGCACCGACACGCGGATAAGCTGTTCGCCCGTGGTGGAGGCGTTCCCGCGCCACCTGAGGTTCTTTCGTCCTGGCCCAGGCCGAACTACATCGACCCACAAACACACGACTGGGCAGGAACGATTGTCGTCATCGTCGTCCTCGCGCTCTCGATTGCAGTTTTCACTGCGCGGATATGGGCTCGATTGATCCTAGCAAAGAATGCTGGGCTCGACGACCTTATCATTTCTGTTGCAATGCTTCCACTCATCGGGATGTCAATAGCCGTGGTCCTTGGTGAGAGTTCCTCTCCCTCCTTGTATGGATGGCGCTTACCTTGACAGCATGTCGAGTTTATGGCTATCAATTGCATGCTTGGGACCAGACTACACAGACATATGTGACCACACGTCAGGTATGTTCCCTTCAGATATCATACTTATCAAGACTTACTTTGTTCTAGATGGCCTTCACGATTGAGCTTACATATCTGGCATCGACGAGCCTCATCAAGATCTCCATTCTATGCTTCTACCGCCGTCTTGCAAACGGGTCGATTAGTCGTGCCTTCGTCTACTGCGTGTGGGGTTCCATCGCATTCGTCATCGCTTACTTCATTTCCTTCACAATCGCCGTCGTCTTCACCTGCAGTCCTGTGCAAGGATACTGGCGAATGTTCGACATAATGTGGCGACTGCAGAACGAAATGACTTGTCACAACGAAGGTGCGATCATAGTGGCAGTGGTCGTTACGAGTACGGTGCAAGATCTCGTCATATGCGCTCTCCCGATCTTCCTTGTGTGGAATCTGCAAATACCGAAACGGCAAAAGGCTGCTCTTATTGCTATCTTCGCCATGGGCTTGCTGTGAGTCGAACTGTGCGCACGCTTTGCTTCAACATGTTGACTAATCCTTCTGCAGTACCTGCCTTTGTGGCAGCATGAGGACCTATTACGCGATCTACGTCTACTACTTCACCTACGACGTTCCCTGGTACGCGTATTACGGATGGGTATGGACAGCACTTGAGGCCCAACTCGGCGTCGTTTGCGCATCCGCGCCAGCCCTGAAAATTTTCTTCAACCGCTACTTCAGCTTATCTGCCAACCGCAGCGGATTTTCCAGGTCGAGCGGAAAGAAAGCATCGGGGTACGGGTTGGGAAACTCTGTCAAGCTCTCTCATGGGGAATCAAAAACGGACAGCAACTGGAAGAACGAAGCTGTACCGTTGGATCAGATCCAGATCAGCAAGAGCATGGACATCAGTGTGGAGGATCGAGACGATGCAGCGAGCGAAACGAGCACCTCGAGCACGCGGAATCTCACAGCTCTGCCGATACAGCATCCGTCTCCACACGGCTCGCACTCGGCTTGGCTGGGAAGTCGGACGGTGTGCACAGCATTCCTGCCTGGGGACTCGCGCAGCAACAGTCACGACATCGAGAGAGATGCGGCCAGGATATGACGGAGCAACAGAATTCATGTTGTCAATTACATGACTCAACCAGAGCCCATCATGAACGGAACCATGGATGCTCCAGCTGAGAAATCCATCGCATGATGCTGCTTCCCGAACGCAACCTTGTGCACCTGCTGCAACAGATCGTCCGGCGTACTCTTGGACGGCACAAACACGAGGCCCGCATCCACCGCCGGCTTCTCCGTCCCGACATAGTTCCCCTCTTCGTCCTTTGCGTAGTGTTTGAGATAATACTCACGCGGCATCTTGCGCACGATGACGGTGTGATTGACGACCGAACGATCCTTGGAAAGGTACTTTCTCCAGTTGATCGTTTCGGTACTGTGAATCATCGGAACGGAGATGGTATCTTTCGGATCGCCAACCGCCAGCGCGCGGACGTCGGCACTCACAGCATCGGCCAGGGACGCATGCTGTGCTTGCGAGGTTGGTGCATCGGTCGACTCGCTGTAGAGGGGTGGGGCGCTATTGATTTTGATCAGCCATAGTTCGCGTTAGCGTGATGGGCGTCTCAGATGGGAAAGTTACCCTTCAGTGTCGGGGGTTCGAATATTGCGCTCTGCTTGAGCTTCATCGGCCTTGCTCAGTTGCGTTTTGTCACCCGTTGCGACGTCTTCGGTGTGTGTCTCGTCGACCGCTTTCTTCTTTTTGTCAAATATACCCATGGCGCTGTTTCTCTTTCGGCACCGGCTTCGTACGGTATCTTTCTGGTGACACCACAATCGGATGATTTCTCGGAAGAATGTATCGAATTCAGCTTCTTTGGCGAACTTGGTCTTTTAATGCGGCATCGTGTGCGCTGGAGCGCACCTTGTTATACACATGCACTAATCGTGAACGGTCTTTCGGGTGTGGAGCATGACGTAGGCGTAGCGGTGGCGCGTTGAGGTAGACCCGTACAGCCTCATCATGTGCCTCCGCATTTGGGACCGGTTCTCCTCAATTGCCCACCTATTTGTTTCCGTAGCTAACACGACAACATAGCCTTGTGGTGCTTCCTTGACGGAAGCCAGTCACTAACGGAAGCCGGCAAGCATCCTAAGGCCGAGGTGTTTGGGGATTGGAGGAGGCTGGGGCAGCGAGGCGCGACTACAGTAAATGCAGGCGGCGTACACCATGCCCTTCGCAGCTTATCCCATCTTCTGTTGTCTGCCTTTGCAAATTCAGTGTAAACGTGACTATATAAGTCCGAATATTAGCTATAAGCAATCATTCGCATAGTCGTCAGTCGAGCTTCCATAGCATCCTGGTCCGCAGAGAATCAAATGCTTTGTGATCCATACCGCGCAAGAAGCCGGCCCGCTTTGATTGCACCTTTCACTTGCTCGTACGCTTTGTGTCTAACAGCTGGATGTCAATACTCTATCGAAATAATCAGTCATCGCAGAAGCCCGCTGGCAGGCGCCGATTGGATGGAATAGCAGAGCTTCTCCAATGTTCCCCGCATACCCCGCCCGAAAGCCTCCAGTCCGCGGCAGACAAACACACCCATCCATGCTCTCGGCCACTCCACCCTCGAGCAACCCTTCTCTCCTACTCGTTCATCTTGCTTCACAATTGATACTCCCCAATCAATTGACTACTGCGGTCGTCTCCTCACAATGCCACAAAAGCTCAAGCTCGCATCCGCGCAAAGCCGCACCCTCCCCACCACGACCGAAACACTAAAAGCCCTCGAGCAAACAACAAAGCAAGCCGCAAAACAAGGCATAGACATCATTCTTTTCCCCGAAGCCTATCTCGGCGGCTACCCGCGCACTTGCAGTTTCGGCAACGCAGTAGGCGGCCGCACAGCCGAAGGCCGAGACCAGTTCCTGCACTACTTCAATGCCGCTGTTGATCTAGGAGATACACCGGCCGGCGCAGGGAACGAGTGGCTACAACGACGTCTTGAGTTGCCGAGAGGAAAGAAGTATCGTGGTGATGGGACACGAGAGGAGTTGGAGCGCATAGCGCGCGAAACGGGTGTTTTCGTCGTGACTGGGCTTGTTGAGCGCTGTGCTGGGACGTTGTATTGCGGCGTGGTATATGTGTGTCCGAAACTTGGTATTTTGGGCAAGCGGCGCAAGGTCATGCCCACAGGTGCTGAGCGCATGATTTGGGGCCAGGGATCGCCGGCTACCCTTCGCGCTGTTACGACCGAGATCAAGGGCGTGAGGGTGTGCATGGCGGCTGCGATATGCTGGGAGAACTACATGCCGTTGCTGCGACAGAGCCTTTACTCTCAGAACGTCAATTTATGGTTCGCACCGACGGCGGACGCGAGAGAGACGTGGGCGAGCTTGATGAGGACGGTAGGGATTGAGGGGCGGTGCGTGGTCATGAGTGCGAATCAGTGTGTGAAGAAGAGCCAACTACCTGGGTGGATCACGGGTTCATCCGGAACAGGGTCGAAGGAAGAAGCGCGAAGTGTGTCGGTAGCACAAAATGGGGCGGACGTGGGCCATGCGCGGGGAAGAAGACGGAGCACGATTACCATCACGGAAGACAAGCACGAGATCTGCTGGCCCATTGTCGAAGAGGAAAACCCCGCCTCCAGCCGCAGCAACGGCACCAGCACCTCCGCCATTCAAGACGACTCCGCTTCCTCGCCTTCCCCATTGACACAACCCACAGCCAAACAAGTCGCCCTGTCCCCTCTCTCCCAGACTCAGACTCACGCCGACGTCCCAAATTCTACCTCTCCCGCTGACGACGAATACGTCTCCCGTGGCGGCTCTTGTATCACCTCGCCTTTCGGCGAGATTCTTGCTGGGCCGCTGTGGGAGAAGGAAGATGAGCTGCTGGTGACGGAAGTTGATTTTGAGGACTGCGAAAGGGGGCGGTTGGACATGGATGTTGCGGGGAGTTATGGGCGGTTGGATAGTTTCAAGTTGGTTGTTGAGGGTTTGGATTTGAATCCGCCGCCTTAGGGTTTGTTTTTGAGGGTGTGCGGTGGGTAGAAGGATGATGCGGAGGATGAGGGGGGAGTTGTGGGTGTGATTGGCCTCTATATCTGATTGAACACACTGGCTAGATGAATGGTGGTTCGTCTGAGCAAGGCTGGTGAGCAGCTGCATGGGAAAACATCGCACGCACTACATATCAACACAAATAGCATGAAGTCCAATAAATGCGCTGTACTTTGTCCTTCATCTCACTCTCTACCTCCACCGCATGTAGAAAGCATCCCTCACTGTCCTCGAATATTTCGAAGTGAGCAGGTAGAGTGAAGACTGACAGGGCCGTGTGGTATGTGGACCGATACTATATACTTTGCCGATACTCTAACTTGTACTGCTAATATATACATGTGTATGGCTGAGTGTAATTATTGCGTTTCATCGTGAAACAATTATTCTCACCCAGCTTGGAGTTTACTAAATGCGAAGAATAAGTGGTAAGATCTCTCTAGAGTCTAGACAAGCTTCTCACCCTGAATTCAAGCTTGTACCCTGACATTTAGACGCAACTTGAATCGGTGTCTTGGAGAAGAGAACCGGTCGAAAACTAGGATGAGCTCGTGTATCATGGTAGCAAGCCAACGTGGAGAGAGATAGTTTCCATGAATCGAAGGAAGCCGCAGAACAGAGTACAAACCCACAAAGTCTCACGCATCACTAGACCGGTACCCTAAACAACGATAGAAGCATCGATGAAAACGCGTAGGGATGCACATCCGCCAAACTTTTCCCAAACGAATATTCGCCACAATGTCCCAAAAACAATTCCAACCTCCACCACCTTTCTCGACCCATGCTATCCAATGACGAGCGTCCAACAGCAAGCGCCACGCATCCAAACCCAGTCCAAACCCAACCAAGGAATCACCAACAAGAGGATCTTACCAGACAGCCCGTGCAGCAGGCAGTGACATGCCGCACGGCACGGTCCGAATAAGCCAACGCCCTCGAGCGCATCTCGCAACGTTGCCCGGCTCCGCGACATGCTGTCCCCGGTCCGAGGGGGAACGCGCTGACGTGGTCGGAGCACCTTCACAGGTGCGGGATGATGCGCATATGCGGCGCATGTTGCAGCCGTGAAACGGCCTGGACGATATGGTCTCGACCTGTCGCATGTCTGGGCTGTTCGGGGGCCTTGATAGGACCGTTTTTACGAAGCACACGGTAAACCTAGCAGTAAGATGTTTCAGCTCAACGGATCGCTCGTTGGCCTACTACGTGACTTGGGAGACATTGCGTCTGTTCAAATCCGCAACGTCGTCACCGCAGTTGCCGTATACATCTCAGCGAACGGCATGGAAAGCCCACGCAAGGCAGACTCGGGTAGTCCGCTTACCTCGTATAAAGAAACTTTCAAGGCATCAGAGTCGCATCCTGCTAGGCTGCCACGCGACCCCCAAGAATGATCGAAGGATGTAGTCGATTATAGAGATGCAGGATTCACGGGTTTGTTGCGGGATGGCTAGAGTATGAGGAGAGTGCTTGCCGATTTGAGTGGGGGCGGCTCGCGGTGCCGCCCACGACGCTTCCCGCATGTTGTATGACTGCCGGCGTTCCTGAAAGCGGATAGGGCGAACATGTGGTTGTGAATGAATGCATGTTCCACCCAAACATGAGGCGTTGAATGGCACGGTCGGTGGACGGTACGCTGCCACTAGGAAGGCACGGTAACGAAGACACACGTCGAGATGTGCCGGCGCGACACCACACGGTCTTGATCGCACAGATATTCGTACGTCGGTGGCTGCCACGCTGAGGGTTAGAGGGGGCCCGCTGTGTGTCTTAACAATCAGCTGAAGGATGCTCATCTAGGTGGGGCTATGCCGTAGGATGCAAATGCGGTTGTTGGGCTGCACTGACAGCAAAATCGATTCACGCTGCGCTCCGGTCGTGTAGGACGGGACTGCCAAACGCGGTCAGCAGGTCGCATACATGACTCCGGGTTGGATGCTTCCTGTGTGCTCGAGCGTAGCAAATCAATCATTTCTCGTGGCGCCGGCGGAGCGGTCTTGACACGTCCAACAGACCACGGAAGCGAAAGGGGAGCTGCAGAGAGAGGTGTGGTCGCGCAGGGTCTGCAACCCTTGCAGTGCGACCCTGGGGAGAGCACTGACGGTGTTACATTCTCGCCCAACAGCGCGGACCCTCGAATACGACCGGACGTGTTGCAGCGACTTGGTCCTTCAGCTAGTCGCGCTAGGCAGTGTCAGCACACACGAGTCGAGACAGAAAGGCAAGTGTTGGGAAGCACTCGATAGTTGCTTGTTCGAGGGAACTGTAGGCGACCCTTGCGTGTTGGCGAGCCGGGGGGGCTTCGGCGACGTGACGACAAAAGTATGACGATGCCTCCGTGCGACCAAAACCGAATTGCAGATATTGGCGGCGTTTGGCGGTTCCATGTTGTTCGCACGGCCTCTGCGTTTGAGCAGGCCTTCTGCGGCATGTGGAATGGGGAGATGTCCGAGGGATGGTTCGGTGGCCGCTGTCAAGATGCAAAGTGCCCGATGTGTCTTTTCCGAACGATCGGAGCCGGACGGGTGTGGTCTCGTCTCCCGGCGCATGGATTCGCGTTGATTGGTTGGCGCGACTGCACCGTGATGGAAGGAGTCGCGAAGGCGCGCAGGCGTGCGGGCGCGCTCAGCTGGCGAGGGTTGCGAATTCACTGCGCGTTCTGCGCGGCGCTAGAGAAGCTGGATGTTGGAGCTGGAAGCGGGCGGCCCAAGGTGTGCGGTGTCTGCTAGTCAGTCCAGCCATTCCGGGCGTGGATGCGAGGCGAGTAGATGCGTGGGAAGTGTTGAAGCTAGGGTGCAACACTCGATGCTCATGCGGCGGGCGGAATTGGATCCCATGACGAACCAGATGGCGTAATCTTAGCACGACCAATATGATCGACAATCGCATCTGGGTTATTTGCAGATCACACAGCCCCGCCGTTCCTGCAAGGTGACCAGTGTGATAGCGGCAATCACTGGGCGTGTCTGCAACCTGCAGGACGCTTAGGCGACGCGCAGGAGGATCTCGACGAGGTCAATCTCCGCCGACACCATGGCGGCGTGCTGGGTCGAAGGCGGAGAGGGTGGAAGAGGAAGGGGACGGGGTAGCATCGAGCAGACGCATACTGTGTACGGGCACCCCACGCCACGCCCACGGCCAATATAGCCACTGGCTAGACGCGACACTGGCTGAGGCCGATACTTGCAAGCCCCCTCCCCCCAGGCGCTCGCATGCGTAGGCGCATGTCGATCCCCTTCCCACCGCCATGGTTCCCGGATATGAAAATCTCCCCGAACCTGCGCCACCACGACGGGCGAGCACGCAGTCCGATTGACTCGCGGAACACGTCAAACAGCGCCGTGCGCACTGCCATTCGACGCCCCGCTCCGGCTCACAGGAAAAGCATGGAAGCCAGCGTGGTGGCGGGCGCAGCCAATATGTGAGGCTTTCCGCAAGGGTTCGACACAGATGAGGCGGCGTGGGGCCCGATCCCTGCGCCTGCTCCTCGTTCCGAGCACCGCGCAGGGACCTCGACGTCACACAAGCACCATCACCACGGCCAACATCACCACCATCGTCGGCTCGAGTCCGCTGCAACTTCGTGTCTTGGGCCATGAGATGGAATGTGCAAGCGTCTTCTTGGATCGGTCCATGCTACACCGAAGCTAGTTTCTGTACAAGAGGGCGGTTGGTGCCCGACCGCGCCCAACGTCGCCGGCTTCTCCCTAACGTTGCTGAGCTGTCGCTCGCTCCCAAACACGCGCGGTACAGGACGAAATTGCTCCCAGCCCAAGCGTGCTCCCAACCACCCGCTCCTTCCTTCTCTTGACAAGCTCCGCACATCCCTGCGGCATCGCCAGCCTCACCGGAGGACAAACGTGCACTCCCCGTACACATCCATGTCCACGTGCCCCGTGGCTCCAGCAATCATCAACATCTCCACTGTATCATTATGAGCCCCTTGCGAGACCGACCGACGCCAGCACCGGCCCATCTAGTTGTATTAGCGCCCTCGACCGCAAAAGCAAGCCTAAGCCCAAAGCCCAAAGCCCCAAAGCCCAAAGCCCAAAAGCCCCAGTGTCCTAGAAATGCCATGCCCAGTCGTCCCAAAATACCCTGCCCGCTTTTCCGCCTCATCGTACACCGGAACGCTGGAATCCACCCAGAGCCTTGGCCTACCCCCCCATCTAATGCACCTGAACAGAGTAGGAAAGAAATGGCGTTAAGTAAAAATCATGCCATAGTGGGCCCTCGTACAGCTTGTCCGAACAAGGGAGAGAGCGAGACTGGAAACCTTGTCCGGAAATGCAGCAACTCAATATGTGTACAGAGAACGGGACATGTATGCAGGAACAGTTCAAAGCGTCGCGTCATGATTCGGGGTATTACGTGGGGTAATCGCACCATGGTAGAGGAAAAGTAGGCGAGGTGGCTGTCGTCAATGCGCCAGCCGAAGCCACAGAGGTGATCGTCGTGATTCGCCCCGTGTGCCTCAGCCCCAGGACCACTATCGCCGTCGCGATGAGGAAGGCGCGGGCCGCTGTGCAGACAGAACCGTGTTCCTCTCGTCAAGCTGGTCGAGGCAAGACGTCAACACTGCACGGGTCAGTTGCGTGTACAGAGCACCACTCATGTCGACTTACTCGCAATGATTTCTTCCTCCCAGACGCCCATCTGGTAGTCAACGAGTCCGTGCTTCTCCATGTTGTCGCAGTTCTTGACAAGCTGCGTACCCATCTTCTCGAGCATATTGTAGTCGACAGTCGATTGCGGCGGCTGCGGATCCTGGCGGTTGGCCATTGACTCGGCCACCATCTCCTTTTGCTTCTGAAGCATCGTGAGCCAGCAGTGGTTGAACTCCTCCCACAGCTTGAGCCGCTGCTCGTAGTGGGCTTCGTCGTCGCGCACTAGACCTAGAGTCAATTCAGCTGCTCGTTCCAAATGCGCACTACGAGCGCGCTCACCTAGCGTCTCAGCCCAGTGCAGCAGCCAGTCGGACAGCCGGAACAGCTGCTGCCCAGCCTCATGCAGGCGCCCGTCACGGACGTACTCGAACGTCTTCTTCAGCTCGGCCTGGTAGTTGTTGTAGAAGTCGTCGTATTCGTTGCCGGTGCCCTGCGGCTGTGGCTGTGGCTGTTGCTGCTGCTGCTCGCCGTAAGGGGCCTGCGCGTACGCTCCCGCGGCGGTCGGCTGGTGTGGGTCCGTCATGGTTGCGGCGGAGTAGGCGGGTGCCAGCGGCGGCTCTCGTCCGACGGCGGGTGGCTGCGAGGTATATCCCATGGGGGGATATTGGGAAGGAACATTCTGTGTCGCCATGGCCGTGGCAGGTGCGCTCGTGGGGCCACCCTCGTTGGGCACACCGCCGTAGTATTGCGGCGGTGCGACGCCAAACTCGCCGCCCAGCACGCCCATGTTCGAGTCGCGGGCCTGCTGGAACTGTTGCACCGGCTCGTACTGTGATGTTGCTGTTGCGGGGGCCGGCGCACCGGGCACATTGTACATGGCACTCTGGCCGTACGGCTGGTACTGCTGTGACGCCCGCTGCGGTGGCTGCTCTGCCTGTGCTGTATAGTCGCCTGCATGTGCGTACGCGGGCTGTTGTATCGACGGGCCAACAAACTGTGAACCTTCTCCGTAAGCGTAACCGTAACTTTGCGAGCTCGTGCTGGCGCGGTTGCCCGACGCGGGTGCTGAGGTCGGCGGTTGCTGCCGATAGCGTTCAGAGGCGCTTACCACGGGATATGACGGCTGCGGTTGGAGGTCCGCGTAACCTGCGAGACTCTGCCGTGGCCGGCGGTCATTGTCCATCCCACCCGGCCTCTTGAGCTGCACGCTGTAAGGTGGTTCGACGGCCCTATACGCCAAGGGCGACACTGGCGGGGTTGCGTAGTTGGCCAGCTTGAAGCGTGGGAGCAGACTTTGGGGCGGCGCAGAGGGAACGTGGCGGCGAAGTGGTGGAGCGGCGGTCAGTGACAGACGAATGTGTCAAGGAAAGGACTCGAGGTGCGAATGGGAAGGGGGCCGGGTGTTGGAGTCGAGTGAGGTTGGATTTGGGTGGACAGAGATGCTCGAGGTTCCAGACGAATGGATGGATATAAACAACCCGGGCGCATGAGTTGCGCAACCAATGGACACCAAAGCTTTGAAAAAGCAGCTGGCGCAGAAGCCTCACGACACGCAGGCGTCGCAAGGATACCCTCGGTCCACTGCGACGAGGGTGTGTGGGCGGGATGCTGGCCAAACCCGGGAGGCGGCGTCCCGATGCGGAAATGCTGGAGAAGGACGACGACCAAAGGGACTGCCTGGATACGTAGCTTCACTGTCACGGGACAGCGATTGCAAAAGCAACGTGGAGTACCCGGGAAGAGTTGGGCGTCGTGCTGCTGCTGCACCAGGTACGCAGTAGGTCTGGTAGGGAAGTCCTTGCAACGCAGGCGAAAGCCCAAAACGGGGCGGGCAGATGCAGACGGGCCTAAAAGATCGTCTCGGATGGTTCAACGCTTGCGTTTCGGTGGCTGTCCAGCCCTACGGTGCGCTGGCGTTCGTCACGATGGTAGTCTGGGTGCGCACAGGACGACGGGGAGCAGGTGCAGGTTGAGGTGAAGCGCTGGTCCCAAGTCAAGACAGACGTGCGACAGCGGTGCTATAATGGTCTCTGGTGCTTGACCCACAGGCAGAGAATGGTTCGGAAGGGAGCCGTCAATGAGCGAAGGCAAGTCGGCGAGGTCCCATTCCTATTGGGCAGCGGGCGGGGAGCTTTTCAAGTTGAGCTGCGTCACGAGCGAGGACGTGCGGGCAGACGAATTCGACGTCGCTCGCGGCAGCCGAGGGAGGCGTCGGGTCGGAATCGTCGTGGAGGGAGTGGGTGGGGGGCTTGAGGAGACGGGAGAGCTAAGGGGAAGGTGTGGTGACGAGATGGGCGACGGAAACGAAGTGAGGGCGGGAAAAGCCACATTGGTATGAGGAAAGCATCAGGCAGAGGGGAAGCAAAAGAAAGCCGCCAACACGCCACGGCGGCGAACAGACAGTAATAACAATAGGGCCGGGCGGCGGTAGGGGATGGGAAACGAGCCAGGCCGCGTTTGGGGAGGTGCTGGTTGCTGGAGTGGGTGTGGCTGCGCGCCGGGAGAGTGGAGTGAGGGAGACGAATAGGTCACAGAGGCTGCTTGCTTGGAGCGCTGGTGGACAGGACAGGTACCTTGCCCAAGCTCCGATATCCGACGACATATGGCGGGGCTTGAGCTAGCACGAGGCCCTGTTCGCCGTGGTTACAGATCGCCCTCGATCTGCGGGAGGG
>Ga0247733_1000199_pt1 | contig 67695 bp, 75 predicted proteins | sample UWRJL043104R2_FD_180932 | JGI IMG/M metagenome (GOLD analysis project Ga0247733, IMG submission 180932) | Plant litter microbial communities from Arlington Agricultural Research Station in Wisconsin, United States - UWRJ-L043-104R-2 | ecosystem: Environmental > Terrestrial > Plant litter >...
CTCCTCCTCCTCCTCCTCTTCCTCCTCTTCCACTTCCTCCTCATCATCACTTCCTTCCCCCCAATCCACTGAATCCTCCATCACCTCGCCAACAACCCTCCGAACCACCTCCCTCTCTTCCTCCTCAGCTACAGGGCGATCTTCTTCTTCGGCTACAGGCGAGTAACTTCTCTCATCACGTTCGAACTCTGGCGACGCCACGCGCGGACGCTCGGTGTCCAAGGACGCATCTATCTCAGGTGTCCAGTGTACTCTCTTGGCCTTCTTTGCTGGGAAAGACGGCGGCAAGTGAGTGGTAGAGCGCTTGCGTTTGCTTAGTGGGGAGGTGGGCGGTGTAGGGCTTGGGAGTGGGTATGGGGAAGGCGCACGAGTGATGGGGCTATCGGGTAAAGACTGAAGGTTCTCTAGGGCTGACGGTGGAGGCGATGGTGACGCTGACTCAATAGGCGCTTGTTTGGGAGCAGCTGACGGTGAGGCGGACTTAGGCGGCGTCGGTTGAGCTGACGAGCTTGGAAATGCTTGCGGTAGGTCGTCTTTCTCCTCCACGCTCTGCACGACCTCTACCTCCTCAACACTGGTGGGCGTGTATTTGGGATTTGAGGGATGAGAGCCAGACTTTGGCAGTTTGGGTTGAGCTGGATGGCCTAAGAAAGCTTGCATCTGGGTGATTTCCTCCTCGGCGCTGTCCACTATTTCCACTTTCTGAACACTGGTAGGCGTGTGTTTGGAAGTGGAGGCGGGTGAAGCAGCCCTTGGCGGCGTGGATTGGGCTGGAAGTTCTGAGCACACCACAGTCTGTGTGCTAACTTCCTCAACGCTCTGCGCAACCCCCACCTCCTTAACGTCTTCATTCCCCCTGGCATCCTTCATCCTCTTCATCTCCTCCACCAACTCTAGCGTCTTGACCAGCATCTTATTCGCTTTCTCCGCCCGCATCATCTTAACCCTCTTCCTCTTCTCCCTTGCTCTACTCTCCTTCTCCCTCCTCCTCTCTCTTGCCTCTACCGCCCTTTCCCACGCCCCAAGCAAGACCCCAATCTCATTTTCAACCCTCCTAACATTCCCCCGCAACCTCCTTCCCCCACTTATCTCCCTCTGAATATCCTCTACAACCCTCTCCGCCAACGTCCTAACCCTCTCACTACCTTTGAACACCGAACATTCTTCGTGGTCCCTTCTCTCCTTTTCTTCCTCGTTCCGACTCCAACATCCATCCCGACTCTCGCCGAAGTATTCTTTGATCTGGAGATTCCAGCTCGAATGTGCGTTCACCGGGTCATTGACGGCCCAGTACAGGTTCATGCGGACGTGGGGGCACAGCGAGATGGAAGTTTGCTGTTGGAATACTTCGCGGTGAAGTGCGCATTTGCGGCGGCGTGTGCAGCGTTTGCAGAGGTGTACGGTGTATGGTGCGTCGCCGAAAGTGTGGTAGAGGAAATGGGGGTTGTGAATGTAGGGTTGTGTTGCTTCGCGCTCGGTACGGACGCGTTCGCTTTGCGCGATTCTCTGTAGCAGAAGAGGCAGTGCCAGCTGTGGGGCTTCGGGATTGTATTCGTCGGTGATCTTTGCTTTCCGAGGTTCAGGTTCTTTCGTGGTAGGTATGGTACCTCCTTGGTAGACGACTTCGTCGAAGATAGCTTTAACGTCAAGTCTTCGCTTCTCGGGCTGCTTGACGTCTCCCTCGTCCGAGTCCTCTTCTTCCATAGCACCGTTTTCGCCATCATACATCTCGCGTCGAGCCGTGACATCGAGAATGCCGATGGGGCGGCCGGCGACCTGGAGTTTGCCATTGGTGCCGGCGGACCGTTTGATCATCTCTCTGAGTTGCCAGTCCTTCATGGTTTGTGTTGGTCGAGTATATCGTGCTGGAAATGCAAAAGACGATACTCTTACGATGTGTACTACAGCGGTTCTGTAAAGGAGGCAGTCTAGGAATATAGCGAAAGACGGCTTTATCAGTGCGTATAAGAGCAGAACCATGTACGAGTCCAGGTGTCCTACAACGGCGTCAACATCATGTTTCTTCCAAAGACGAAACCTATCAATGGCTTTGTGGGTTGCTATTTCGGTCCAGCCCTTGACTCCGTACAATGGCATTGTCGGCGGATACACTTGCCAAAACAAGGAACCAAAGAGAGACAAGAGTGAAAGCTTCGACGCACAAAAGACACATCCTCGCAACAGCCTTCGTACCATGGCGGCGACATGACCACTGCCAGAGTCGGCGCGAGTCGCAGTAGTAGCAAAATAAACATGTAGTGGTAAAATTGTGAGTAGTTCGAACTCAATAACCTAATTCCACACAAATGCTGCTCCATGGCACCTAATTGCCCCTAGTGTCTACACTCCAAATGCATACAGAGCCCCCGTCCAAACGCCAACCATTCTAGAAGATGTTGATCGGGTAAATAGTTGACCAAAGTGTAAAGATACAAGAAGGAAACTACAAGAGAATAAAACTGCAGGTCCGAGAAGAAATAAAGGCGCGGTTGAATGCAATCCAACGGTGCGGACGAAGGTACAAGATGGCATCAAAATTGCCGCGTTCTGTGAAGGAGTCGTTCATCGTCTCAAAATGACCCGCGAAAAGAATTATGACTTGAGACCATCGCGCATGCTCTGGCTGCTTGCGCTCAAGGGGATGCTCGACATCGGGAGGGAGTCCTTCGGCTTCGCAGACTGACGGAGCTTGGCAAAGGTATAAACAAGACCGCTGACGAATCCAAGGAAGATGGCAGAGCAGCTGGCAAAAGTGGCGGGAGCGTCAAAGAAGATCAAGCCGCTGAGGGCAATAGGGAGCTTGTTCAGAGCGCCAACCATGGAGTATGTCGTGGTTGTCGTGACGCGGACACACCAAGCCGAAGTATACGAGATGAAGACGGTGCAGAGGCCGGACACGATCATGGCTGTGATGACGGAGTTGCGCTTGTCGGGGGGGAAACACCTCGAAACGTTGGCTGACGACCAGTCCTCGACCAACAGCGAAGCAGCCATGAGGATGGGAACGGTGAGCAAGTTGTTGTAATACATGGCTGAAGAAGGTTAGCTGGCGTGTGGGAAGGTCGAAACAGGGGGTGCTTACTGTCGAAATCCTTGAAGTTGGTCAACTTGATGCGCTTGCGCATGCACAAGAGGTAGGCGGCGCTGCAGATGCAGTTGAAGAACATCCACATATAACCCTGGTTGAGTATAGACATGGCATCGGTAGCAGCCTCAGACTTCTCTCCAAAGGAAAGAGCGTGCTGGATGTCAGCCCACGCAGCCACGACGGAGCTGAGCACCATCAATCCGAATGAGAACAAGGCCATGGGCGAGACAGAGCCACCGAACCAGAGCACCTCGCCATATGCAATTATGATAATTGTCAAGTTCTTGAAGATGGTGTAGACGGGAATCGAGAGGAACTTGAGGGCCCAGGTACTCGTGTAGATCATGCCGATAAGGAGGAGGGAGATGGGGAACCCTGTGGTGCAATCAGTATTGTCCGCGCGCTGATGAGGCAGCTCAACCTACATTTCTTGGCCTCTTCGCTGTTGAAATCCCGGTATGAGATGAGGTTTGCGCCTTTGCATAGCGAAATGGCTGTCACACAGACGATAGCCTGTCCCGTTATCAGCGCCGCGCGTCAACCACACCAACCATCTTCGCCAGAACGTACCTGGATGGCAAGCAAGAAAAAATTCAGGTTGTAATCCACGCCAGACAAGACGTATTTGTTCGTCGTCGTCATCAGGATGGACGAGCCACAGTATGCGAAGATAGACAGCATCGGGTTCTCGGTGAGCGACACGTGTTGTCGCTGCGCCGGGCGCATGGTGGGGGACGGCGCCTTGAACTCCCTGCCCGAAGGCATATCAATCTTGTAGTCGTCGCTCTTCTTGTCGTCGGCCATGGTGTTGGAGGGGATGAGGGACGAGGCGGCGGGCGCGGGTGTGGAACGTGGAGGATTAAAACGGTTGAGGGTTGTTGGTCGGGAATGGACTACAAGCGAATGGACGCCGACCGGAGAACAGAGACCGGGAAGCACAGGGAGGCAAGAAAAGGAGACTGGACAGGAAAAGAGGCCGTGGTTCGGAAAATGCGCAAGGAGGGCGTCGAAGCACTTCCGGACTAGTGATGAGCTCTCCTGGCGTCGCGGCAGCCGTTTAATTTTACGCTGGCGAAAGCGCCAAGACGCCCCTTGTCAATACTGCAACGCCTCCTTTCGATGCTGGCGAATGCTACCGCGCGCTCCCGTAATCACATCTAGCGGCGCAGAAATTAGACACCACAAAGTCACGCGCGTTTCTTCTCTTGCTGACAGTCGCAGTCCAATAAACTACGCGTGTGCAGTTGCCTATCGCGGTCCATTATCGCGGTCACGTGACCAGACTAGCCAGATTCGAGATATCGGTTGGCCTCTACCTGCAGCCATCCACCACAGTGTTCTGTCTTAGCCAGCCTCGCGCCTCACAAAAATGCCCGAGTTGGACGCCAAAGTCGCTGCTCTCGTCGACGCTGCTCATGGAGACGACTCCGACGAGGATGCTCTCATAGCAGAGCTGGAAGATAATTCCAACCTCGACGCCTACCGGGAGCAGCGCCTGCAGCAACTGCATGCAGAGTTCAACAAGGCACAGTCGTTGCGTGCCAACGACCATGGCAGCTACGTGGAGATCAAGGACGAGAAGGCCCTCATGGAAATAACGACATCTACAAAACTCTGCGTGGTCCATTTTTTCAAGTCCGACTTCAATCGTTGCCGCATCATGGACACTCATCTTGAGGTGAGTTGATTCTGCTAAGCGAGACACTTCGGGCTGTTGAAAGACTGCAATTGGACACCTAAAGAGTCATTTTCTTGCTTTCCACCTCTGACATGAACAGACTCTCGCGCCAGCTCATTACGAAGCCCGTCTATTAAAGATCAACGTGGACAACTGCCCGTTTCTGGTCACAAAGTTGAAAGTCCAAGTGCTTCCCTGCGTCATTGCTTTCATCAACGGCATCGGAGCGGATAGGATTATCGGTTTTGAGGGGCTTGGTCGGACGCCAGATGACTTCACAACACGAGACCTAGAAGCTCGGTTGATCAACGCAGGTGTGCTTGCTAGAACGAAGGTCAACCAAGAAGACGAGAGGCTCCGGCAGCGCAGGCAGAGGGATGCCAGGCAGGACGAGTCGGACGAAGACTGGGACTGATCTGACCAACTATGTGTCATGTCGATCCCGTGCCTCGGGAGGGGTTTTCTCGGAGGCCAGTTGTGGAGCATGTATGCCGTGCGTATGCGTATGCCGAAATCTGGGGTCGGCGAATTGGGATTAAGGAACATTGATGACGGTTCGGTACCTGTGGAGAAAGATGGGCAACTACTTTCTCGGAATTTGACTCGTGGGAAGCGGAGAAGATGTGTCGGTATCTTGATGTTCCAAGGCCGCATGTAGAGGAGCCGGCAGGAAGTCCCCAGCTATCAGTCGATATGTGCACTCTGCATTCGTTATGCCTAATGTTATGAGCTTGGTCCTGTGAAATGGAGAAAATGGCGTATGTCTTCAGATTACCTGAGATCATTGTAACTCCCACGGTCGAGGCTACCACGTAATGATTTAAAGGCGCTTGTCAAAAGTTTATATTGCCCATATCACGTCCAGAGGTAGTGACCCGAATGGGAGACAATGGGGTATTGCGGACTCAATCGCTGCATATCCTCAAATGCTACACCAACCCACCAGGCAGATCAGTCACGAGCACTTGATAGTCTAGCGCTGATTATATGGGCTCTCTTTTCTAAATCGCTTCTCGGGGCATTCAAAGCCAGCAAGGCCCCTTTGTAGTATAGTGAGTACTGAGTAATCGAAATGACGTAATTGGCCGCGTTGCTCACGACAACCTCTAAATCTTCTCGATGCTGCTGCTTCAACCTCAACAACTCATTCCAGCCTCTACACCTCTAGCAGAAGCAACAGAAAGAAAGATCTACACATCATGAAGGCATACTGGTTCGACAACCTCCCGGTACCCCTCCACGACCCCGCTGCACACGTTCTCACTTGCTGACTAATGCAGGGCGACCAACGCCTTCCCCACGACTCAGGCCGCACCGTGGACCCCGACTACCTGGCCAAGCTTGGCATCTTGCACTACAACTACCCCAATGTCTCTGATGTCGATGCCATCGCATCTCAACGCCATTACAAGAACCGCGATGAGATCACCATCTCGCCCACCACCATGGGCGACGTCTATGAGGAGAAAGTGAAGAACTTCTTCCATGAGCATCTGCACGAGGACGAAGAGATTCGGTACATCCTCGATGGTGGAGGCTACTTTGATGTGCGGGGCGAAGGCGATGATTGGGTGAGGATCAAGTTGGAGAAGCACGATTTGATGATCATGCCTGCGGGAATCTATCATCGATTTACCACTGACGACCAAAACGTAAGCGCCAGATGTTGTCTTCTGTGATCCTGGCTGGATGCTAATGATTGACAGTACACAAAGGCGATGCGGTTGTTCAAGGAGGATCCGAAGTGGACGCCGCTAAACCGCGGTGACGACACGGACAAGAACCAGTATCGACAGGAGTACTTGAAGTCGAGGCAGACAATTTCCAGCGCTACTTAGTTTACGATTGAGGGTCCCACGCCTGTTCGAACTTTGCTCTGTTCGCGACGACAAAGCGACACAGTAGTAAGATAGGTGTATATTCGAAAGTCTTATGCAGTGCGCTATCATCATCATTTTTTTGTTCATTTACAACCTCCTCATGCCCTGCAATATTTTCGTCTTGATTCCTCGTCCATGATGGCTTTCGTTCTGCAAGGATGCAGATCGCACAAGCTAGCTTTTCGAGCAAGCATGCAACCACAGTTTGCCCCTCAAGCCCTCGCAGCAATCACGCTCAAGTACCACCAACTTCTGAATCGGACACAGTCCCATGAATTCGCATACAAGTCCTTCTTTCATATTACGCATAACATCATCTGCAGCTTGCCTGCCGCCCCATGGTATCAAGCACACAGCTTGCCAAACCTCACCCAACCCTCAAACACATCCTATAACACATCCTATAACACATCCTATAACACATCCTATAACACATCCTATAACACATCCTATACATCTGCCTCGAGCACCAATCTTTTCTTCCCTCTTCCACATAAGTCGTCATGCCAGTTTTCTCTGACCCTCCCTTCTCGCGACGGGCCCGCCTTCCAAAACTCCATCGTCTGGATCACACCCAGAACGTGCGGGAGTTCGACCTCAACTACCAACACTACTTCTTCGGCACATTCCATGTTATCAATAATACCGACGCTTACAAGATCGAGCCCAAAGACACAGTTCCTGTGGACTTGAACGCCCCAAGCATCCGTTCCTACGATAGTCCTCCCATCCCACGTTCCTACTACTCCGACCCGAGCCGAAGTAGCATCCACTCCACACGTACACTTTCGCCCCTAACACAACCCGCCACCATGACTACAAGACACACAACCGTCAGCATGCCAGCGCACGCGCCCTCTATATCACGCTCCTCCATCCTTATCCTCCCCGCCCGTCTCGCCTCCATGATAGCGCAGATCCGGCACCCGCACCGCCGCGAAACGCACCGCCTTTCTGTCGTTCCCAATATGCGGCTCCGTGACGCAGTGAAGCAGCTTCTCGGTTCCGATTGCGACCGCGATGACGCAGTCAAAATCTATGTTAACAATAGGGGCACTTGGATGGAACCTGAGAGGGATGTTAGAGTTAAGGACTTGAGGGAGGCGGCAAGAGCTTGGCGTCGTGATGGAGAGGTGGAGATTAAGGTTGTCATCGGGGGTGAGCGAGGGGAAGGAGATGGCGGTAGGGGTGGCGGGAGGAGGCATGCGGGTGGAAGTGGAAGGCATAGGAGAGAGGCGGTGCGTGATGCATTTGACATGGATACATTGAGTATACGGTGAAAGGTGAGATTAGGAGTGTATCATTATATCTCAATGGAGGAAGCTGTGTGTTGTCTGTATGTGAGCGAGTCTTGCGAAGAGCTCAGCTTTAAAGGATGGGAGTTTGTTTATTTCTAGTGGTATGAGTCATGCCGCACGAATTGTTTCTGTCTCTTAATATTATCGTACCAAAGATTACTCGCAGAGCTACCACTAGCGAAGCACGTACGATCCTAGCTCATGCTCGGAACAGTGTTGTTTTTTTCAACTTAGTCGAACAAGAAAGACAGATCGTGATGACGTGAACTTCACCCCAATTACACATCGTAAACCTTCATGCCATCTTCCCACCGACCTTTGAACCTGCGTTCACTTGCACTTACCTCGCAATTTAGCCTGAAGTTTCCAACCAAGGTCCGCTATTGGGATGCACAAGGATGTGGATGGTTTGCTGGTTCGGCGCTAGAGGTGAGCCAGACATGCGTCCCGATTTCAAGATCGAATGACTGGACCATTGTGGGTTACCTCGTTCTTGTCCAATGACCTGAGCATCCGCAGTACACCTTATCCAGCGCTAGACATGAGTAGAGACGCACCCGGCACGCAACAGTTAAATTTCCATCTTAGATCACATACTTGCGAGTAGCATTCGTTAGGTCGTGCAGAGGTACAATGGTCCGCGTTGCTTCGGTTCCGGGAAATGGATAGCTGCAGTACCAGTCAACAGCGTGTAAGTCGTGGGCTGTACTTTCTATGCCCGGGATTGAGTTCGGTCGTTGGTGGTAGATCATTTCCAAATCCTTCAGCCTGCTCTCCACCCCTTCATCGCATCACTACATTGCGAACAGAATCTTCGAGACATAGAAATGGTATCTGTTATTCAATTCCTCTCGTACGCATCGCGACAAGACGAGGCTTCATCAGCGAATAGTGAGCTACACAGGCGCTGACGCCATATGTCCTGCGCTCATAATCGCTCCAATTCGTAAGGGGTCGTGAAATCATGTTTTGCAAAACCAAAAGTCGCGAAATGTCGGCAATGTACCCGCTTCTATGTACCCTTCGCCCTGAGGTTCATCATCAACAAGAACAACACAACTTCCAACCGCCTTCTTTCACGCCTCTTTTAGTCCCTCCTTGAACCGCTTGCCGAATTCCCAATTCCATGCCAAAAGCCGAGGACCTGCAGGACGGAGTCTCTTCACTTCCTCCTCCTCTTCGGACTCGGCCTCACCCGACTCTCATCCTCCACCTCCTCCACCGTCGCCGTTGGACTCGTCGCCGAAGAACTCACACTCTCCACTCTATTTTCCGCCTCCCCCACACCCAGGTGCCCACTATTTGTCGTGTCGTCAAAGTTAAACGCCTCACCTGAGCCGCCCGTACCGTCGAATGCCCCAACATCTGAGAGATGGTAATCAAGATCGGGGAGCGTGGGATCCGGCAGTTGGCCGTCTTGGCCCTGAGTCGCAGCATTAGGAAAGAAGTCATCGCCTTGCACAAAGGAATCTAAATCGAGATCGTACGCTCCAGGTTCGCCGAGCCCGGCGTTGCCGAAGTAGCCGTTTTCGTTGAGACCGGGGATCTGGCCGCTGGGACTGAGAGGTTGTAGGCGGTTGTGTAGGCTTTGTACGCGGCTATTTTGTTGCTCGGACATCTTTTGCAGCATGTCGAGCTGTGCTTGTGTCTCAACGAATTGATCAAGATTTGGCATTGGCGGGGGCTGTGGGTTCACGAGAGCGTTGTTTGTATTGTTAGCGAGGGTGCTGTGGGGCGAAGCGGCGGAAGTGTTGTTTGCCATCAAAGAAAGGACATCATTGCGCTGTTGCTGAGTCAAAGGAGTATGTCCATGCTGTGTTTGATAGTTGTTCAACGCAGCGGGAAGGTCAGCTTGTGAACCTTGATTGAACTGTCCAGTATGAGCATTGGCGTTCTGAATCGCTGACATGATCGCATCAGTTTCGGGAGATAAGGAAGGCTGCACCGGCGAGGCAGTATCGACTTTGAGGGGACCTGTAGTGGTGGCGTCTCTTGGTGGCTGACCATAGCTTGGTGTTGTTCTTGATGGGGGCACCGATTGCTTGAAGCCGGACGGCTTGTTTATTGGTTTCGGATACGGACTTGCTGGTGATCGAGTAGAGGGGCTGAGGGTTGCTGCACGGGTGGCAGGCGAGAGAGGATCCTTCGGTGAAGGCGCCGGAAGTAGCGCGAGGGGACGTTTAGTTCTAGAAAGTTGCGGCGACTTATTTCTGAGCGGTTGCGCATAGTCCTCCACGTCGACCACGTTCCCATGAGGGGGTTGCGCGGGCATGGCCGGGCCGAACATATCCGCGATGTTGACGCCATTGTTGTTACCCTCCAGACTCCTATTGTAGAAGGTAGCGAGAAAGGTGAGTATAGCGTTGATGGAATTCTCGTGCCGGTCGTGCAGTGTTTGGAAGGCGGTCGCTTGTTGATATAACTGCTCGTTCTGCCTTCGTATTTGCCCCAGAACATTCGATATAGCCTTTTGCTGCTGTTGCAGTGTCCGCACTTCCGCTCGCAAACTGTTGTATTCCGCCCGGGGTATCAAAGCCATATCTTCGTTTCCTCCTCTCACCGCTATGTCTTCCGCGTAACCTCCGCCGATGTCTGGCGTGAATTTTCGATCTTCGTCACTGTCACCTTGTTTCGCGTCATCCTGGTTTTTTCGCTTAGGTCCAGCAGGTGCGTTCTTAGGCTTCTGGATCAGCCACAGCAACTCGGGTCGGCCGCGCTTGAAGTACTTGTTGTAGTACTCGCTCGGCGCCTTTGCTTTCGTCTCACTCGCCTTCATCGAATTGTCTGACAGGCCGACTTTCTTATGGAAACCGTACATGTTCAGTTGCCGCACGAAGGAAGCGTAGTTGTTGTGCTTGAATAGCTCGGGGATAAGGGTCCTTGCAAATTCATCCTCATCCAGGACAATGAATGAGTTTCCGTCATCGGACCAGCAGATCAAATTCGTGTTGTTGCCGTTGTCGAGAAAGCTAATACTGTCAGCATAGACCCTTTCGATATACTCAATCAACGTACCTGCTAAGCTTCTGGACAAAAGGCGGTATCTGCTTCCTCTTGGACTGTGCCTCCTTCTTCGCAACGACCGCTTTCCGCTCCAGCTCCTCATCGTCATCGGGAGCCTCCCAGGCGCCTCCAGGCTCTGGACTGGCATATGGACCCCAAGCGCTCTGAGCTCTCGTGGCGACCTGCTGATTCGGATTTCGCCGGACCAGCTGGCCTGAACTCATATCCGCGCTGCCATTCATTCCGTCCAGGGACACCACACGGTTATGTGTCGATGACTGGCCCATGTTGGCCGCAAGATTCAGGCCATCGTAGAAGGACTGGTCGCCGAATCCACCCATGTCGCCTGACGAAGGGTCATTCCAGCTACTCATGAATGTGTCCGTCGCCGCATTGCCGGTGTCCTGATATGTATTCTCGATTGGCGATGCGCCGGGCGCGCGCCTTTTCCGACTCGCCATGTCTTGACCGAAAGTGTGCGTCGTGAATCGGGGGGTTTCGCAAGATTGCCGGTCGGACGTATTGACTTGAGAGTGTAGATGGCCTAGTGATGAGATCGATTTACTGGGACGTACTAGAGCGCTAGGTCGAACTGCGTACGAGGCGGGGTGTAAAGCTGCGGTCGCACTCTGCCTGAGACCTTCACTACAAGTGAGCTGGAAAGGCGGGGCTTCCGGTTGCGACTAGAGAGAATAACGCGTGGCTACTTCGATGCGAAAGAGGGCTCCAGCACTATTTTTGTATTGCCAGATCAGGCTTGTTGTCGGAGGCAGCGGAACAGTCTGGATCAGTAAAACCACGGTCTGATTGTGACCAAACACCTTCACCCATACAAAGCGGACCAAGAGGGCGTCGAGCGCAAATTCGTTGGGGGGTGGAAAAAGGGCTTTCTGGAAGGCTGCAGTGAAGCCGTGAAAGGGCGGACAGGCTCGAGGATGCGTCGTTGGCTGATTTCGGTGCGACTAATGGCAGCCTCGCGGGAATCGTTGGAGTTCTCGGCGCATGAGTGCGGCGTGTGAGTCACCGTGACGGGATCGTTCGGAGGAGTAGCGACGTTGGAGGTGCAATTGTTACACGACAACTGCTATGCTCGACAATGGGTTCACTGCCCGCCAAAGGGAGAATTGTTTCGCCGGACCCCGATCGCTTGGTTCATGACTCGCAACAGGCTAGCCCAAGGCTCAGCACCAACCTCAGCCGGACCAAGATTCCGGATCCAGTCCCTACCAACCATTGGATATCTTTGTGAATTTTTACTGCCAAATTTCTGTGGCATATGTTCTTTCTTCTACTTCTTCAAGAGGTTGCCCTTATTCTTCTTTCTTATACATCACTACTTACACTACAGGGACCGTAAAAAGCCCGCCGTAATATCATTCTCTATACACTTGGTCGATTAAGCGCGTGAGCGTATGTTCGGTAAGGTGCTTGAAAAGCACGTTATAGTCGCAGCGGGCTGGGCTGAAAATGGCGGGGAACTTTATGAAGCTAGGCCCGGTCGCAGCTACGCCCGACTTCAGTCTCGATTTCATGGCGCTTCCATATGTCGGGTACCACTTCATCGCCCTCATAATCTTCCCCAGTGAAGAGCCCACGCACTCACTGCCACCTCACCATTGCTAGCGACATCCCATCCCGTTACTCTGCCTCTCAGAGTCGACGATTCAGCACCTTGTTCACTCTTGACGATTTAGCCCCCTGGACAATTGTCCTTTCGACAATTCAGCATCCTGTAAAACCGTCCACTCGACGCAAGAAATTCACTGTTTGCCAAAGTGAATAACATCTGAGACAGCATCTTCTTAGCTTCACACGGCTGACGACATGTTTTAGACGAGGGCCCAAAGGACGAAGCAAGGACGATCGGAAAGGCTTCAGGCTGCGTCTTGAGCTGTCTATTCCTATACCCGTTGATAGGCATACACATGCAAGTAAGCTTGGCACTGCGCTCTCAGTTACATTAATTGATCTGTTTTGGAAGTTTGGCAGACCGCATAAAGGGCCATGGCGCATAAGGTTTGCAGAACGCCGCCGTTCCTAAGTGCAGGAATGTTGAAAGGAATCTGTTTCTAGCGATGCAGGACGTGAGCGAGGAAAAAACCTCTATCATAGAAATTGCTACGTTGTACTTCTATAGTTCCTTCCCACTACAAGACAACAATAAGTTCTGTTCATCCTCCGAATTCAGATACGAACATATAAATATCCTTAGAGAGCCGTGTCGCTCGGTGCGAACTCATGAGGGGTTTGCTGGTGCTGAGAAGGTCGCACGGACTGACCTGCGATATCCATATCCTCCATTCCCGACGACAACATATCTGCATCTTGACTCGGGCCAAGCTCCGGACTTAGCTCATGCACAGATGCGCTCCACTGTTCCGCCTCTCCCTGCTCGGTGTCCCTATATTGCCCAAACGAAAGTTTTCTAGCAAGTGTTGAGCTCTTCTCTGATTTGTCTGTCGCCACCCACGTCTCACTGCTACCAAAGACTGTATGAGCAAGCCCAAGCGCCTTCAAATGCTCCGCTGTTCTAGATACCTCTTGCACATCTACATCGAGAGTGTCGGCGAGTTGTTGTCGGTGGAGGCCCGCATTGGGCTGGGCGAGCGTTCTTAGGCGTTCGAGGATTTTTCTGCCGAGAAGACTGGGTGTTTGCGGTTTGGTACTATCAGGGGAGTCAGGCGTGGGTGAGTGTATAGACGTAGATGCTGGTTTGAGGGCCGAGATGCGACTTCGAAGGTCACTTGTCTCGTCTGCCTCGTTTGGAGACAAAGAAGGAGTTTCTCTGTTGCTCGCTGGCCATCCCGCGGGGGCAGAGGGAAAATCGGCATCATACAACTCTCTGTGTTCCACCTCGGAAAGCGAGTGCGAAGTTGGACGTTCCATGCGTGTTGGATTGTTCTCTGCAGCGTGAAGCAATCTCGTCAGTAGCATTTGACGTTCCGCTGGGCTTCGGGAAGTGAGCATAATGCTGGTATTTGGAATGAATTCCGTTTGCGTTTGTATACGGGCGTTGGTGATAGTAACCTCCAAGCCGCCGTATCTTTCGATTTGTACATGCTGGTTCAGCTCTAATGCAAGATCTGGCATTTGTGTTTTCCCCGGACGGTCGTTGGCATAGACATGAAGATTGCCGGGATATATGTCAATACGTGCTTCGTGAGATCTGAAAGGTTCCCACGCGGTCGATATAGCTGACCAAAGGTACACGAAGGCGATAGCTTGCTCGGGCTCCCTCGGGATGGTGACCTCTGCGTTGTATATTGTCACACCGGGTGGGACGTTATCTTCGCTGAGTTGCTCCTCATCAATTCCTTGCCATGGCCGGTTCGAACTGACCAAAGGCCTGCTCTGGTGCTCATCCTGGAATCTCTTCGCGACAGTCATGAGTAATTTCCAGGACAAGGGAAACTCCGGTGGTATCTCGACGCGGCTCATGCTCCTACCCCCGGTGTCGGTGGAGTACACGGATTGATCAGGGCCCACGTAGAAATGCCTAAGAACATCCTGGGCGACTGAAGAGCCGACAAAGCACGTGTCACCTTTCTCAGAATACACCTTTTCGACGTCGATGCACTTGGAGCAACCTCGGGCATGTCTCTCGAAGGATTCCAAGGCATGTCTCTCTTTCGTCCCTGGAGATCGTTTTGTATTCGTCGCAGGCTGCTTCCCGAATTTAACACCCCGTACTGCGTCGTACATGGAGCTGAAGAGTGTTCGCCGCGGAATCTCGGATGGTTCGCTCGAACCAGGAATGTTCATCGATTGCGAAGAGGGTGAATCTCGAGGTGGCAGTGCCTTGTTGACATTGACATCGACAGGTGGAAAGTGAACGGGAAGCAGCGACTTGTAGATGTCCTCGTGGTTGGCCGCGTACACAACGAACACTAGTGAGTTAGCAACGATGTATAGCATAGTATAGCGTGATGCGCGCTTACCAATCTTCTCGATACTCGTGAACTCCATTGACTCTAGAAACCATTTCACCTCTTCCATCGCTATGTTCGCGACGTCGCGAGCAGGGTAACTGAGCATCCCAACGCCGATGGTCGGTATCGCTATGGAAGTTGCCTCCAAAGAGACAGCTGTGTGAAGAATCTCTTGAAATACCTTACGCAGTAAATACTTCGTGCTCGCCCTGTAGATTTCCTGAAGCACGACGTGAATGATGTGCTTAGCTGGTAGCAGATAGCCTCCAGTGGTTTTAATTGTCCCCTCCTTACACGTTCCAAAATTGACACATGCTTGCCTCAGATGGATACCTAGCTACCGTCAGTATACACACAATAAAGAGATAATCGAGAACGAACCTCCTTTGAGTTGTACCGTCCGATCGAGCGTACCGATCCCGGCGAAGGTAGGATTGGTAGAGTTGACAATACTGTGGAGGTTAGACTTCACTCGTAATGGGTGTGAGAACTCGGGAGCTTACACGTCGACCTCTAACCGCGTGATGTCCTCCCTTGCCAAGCACACAATATGGTTGATCCGCGTAGAGGGGATGGCCATGGTAGGCTTTTGCCCGAGCTCACCGATTTGATACAGTCTAGCGATTGACGGCAGCTGATGTGACTTGATCGCACCAATCCTATTTGGTGTAATCGAGCTCTGCTGGAACTGCCTCGAGTACAGAACCTCGTCGAAGTGGTTCAGAACGCTCTGTTCGCCTCTGCCTATCCTCTTGCGAAGCCAGCGTTCGAGTTGTAGAGATGTTTTCTCCGTTGCGGGTGTTTCGTTCCCATCCCTAATGAAAGTCAAAAACCTGAGAGTCATGAATAATTAGGGTGTGTTGCTTACCTGACGAGTACATTTTCAAGATCCTGCGCAAAGTCTTGACTTAGCTGCAGAAGAATCGTCAGATCGAGATCTTGGAGGGTCTTCATGTGGGAGTTGTAGTCTTCCCAGATAGCCTGATAGCTATGTTGACCTGAGTTAGCCTTCGCTTTCCCCAGCTCCGTGATCTCTATAACAATGCCACAGACGGCATTCACAACATCGCATATCCGTTCAATCTTTTTCATCGTCTCACCGTTCAGATTAGGGATGGTCTCTTTCGGTCCAAGCAATACATCTTTCAGCGATAGTAACGTCAACATGATCGCAGCGAGCAATTCGTATGCGCGATAACCACTCCGAAAGTCGGTCAATTGCTCAACAAAGTCAAGCAGATCGTGAGACACAATCTCGACCTGACTTTGCGCTTGTGTTAGCTGTGCACCCAATTGTGCACGACTTCCTGGCGTGCTGCCAGAGTCGCCTGGTACAGTATTCTCGATATCGCCATGCGTGGGCGGAAAGAAGACTGGCAGGAAATCCAGGAATGCCCTCTCTTCAATGGCATTGAAGGCCGTGAAGACAATCTTTTCGAAAGGTTGCTCTTTGCACTTATCGAGGAAAACGCGCACTTCCCGAAGAGCCACTCTGGCAGCTACTTTTGGAGGGAACCCACAGCCACCGGCGCCGAGAAGCGGGAAAGCGATGGTTTTCAACTTATAGACCCGGGCGGTTTGCAGAGCGCTTTGGTAGCCTTTGGATAGTTGGTCATACCTGCATTCACATGGGATAGTTAGTTTGACTCATAATCCTATGGCACAGGAAAATGTGCTTCTTGAACTTGAAAGACGTACGGTACTATTCCATCGTTTCCGATGTAGTGAGTTCTAGCAACGTGAATGACGAAAGCGCTTGGTAATTTGTAGCCTTTTGTGAGGGTTGCTTCGCCAGGCTATGGATTGTTAGTGATTGTCAATGGTACTCATATGCCACGCGGTCCCTGGCATTGGCACAGATAACGTACCTTCATTTTACGAAGCCCCTTTGTTTCTGCCTGGAGCTCCGGTCCAGCGGCTTTGTGCACCGAGTTGTTAAGCGTGAAAGACGACTTCGTCATAATCATGGTTCGGTTTGCGCTATTGACAATTGCATCTACCTTGAGCAGCGTCAAGCTAGAAACGCAAAAGGATATGATTTGGTTGTAGGCATCGTTGGGCGCATACGTCTGCTCTCGCTGCAGTAATCTACCAGACCGATACAGCGATCGTATAGACGGGATCTGCTGAATCGGTACTGGTGTCTGTTCCTCTGTATCATCGTATCCATCAGTTGAGAAGTAGGATGATCCGGTAAGATCGCTTTGGGACTCTGGCTCGTTTGCATCGGATCTCGTTTGAAGGGATTTCGTTTGGTCCCCTTTGAGCTCTAGGGGGACGCTGAACTTCAAGGAATTCTTCCTCTCATGTTGACGAAGGGTGAACTGATGATACCGGCCACTGAAGAATTGCTGTAGAGCGGCAGCAGTAGAAGGTTCATCTTCGAAATGTATGATGCCAGTCAATGAATGCGAATGCTGGTAAAGCTGTACCGATTGCGCACCCGGCAACGTCATGAAATCCTCCCTGATAGCGTCCATCTGAGCCATGTGTTCTTCGACTTCGATTTGCGTTTCATCTGCGCCGACTTCGTCAAAGTCCCCGATTTCATGAGGTTTGTTCGAGAAAAGCATGTTTAGCCTGTCCTGCCGTGCGTCGGGAAGGTTACGGAGAAGCTCTTCGGACAATCCTGGGAGCGGTAACGTCTCATTTGGCGCGGAAGTGGGCGACGACGGGTCTTGGGTTGACGACTGAGTACTCATGTCAAGTTTGACATTGTGTTCCCCCTCTTCACTGTCAACTTCACTTATGGACAACGTATCGCTCATGTCCAGCGAGCCGGTACTATCAGTTCTTCCTCGAGACGCTTGCGAGCTTGCTCCATCTGCATCGTCGGCGGAATCCATAGGTAGCGCAAAGGCAGCGATTCTTTCCAGATGGTTCGCTAGATGATTAACAAAATTCATACCTTCCGTATCAGCTCGAGCGTAGCAAATCGGACAGGCGGGTCGTGTATCAACCGTAGATGTCTCGCCTACATTGACGATGCTGTCTAGCTGACTTTCTGGGAAGCTGTCGCCGTGAGTCCGTTGAAGATGATCGCGGAGACCGTTTCTCGATTTGTACACAGCATTCGGATGCTCCGGACACCTCCATGCTTTGCGATGACTCGCTTCGTGCTGAATCCATTCTTTTCGACTTCGAAAAAGCTGGTCGGGTAATTCACAATCCTCGTAGGTGCATACATATGGCTGCAAGTCTTGGAGGACGTGTGTTCTCCAAGGTCGACCGTTTCCATAGCGTGCGGGGCAAATAATGAAGCAGAATGGACATTCAAAGTCTTTCTCACCATTTGCAGCTTTCGGAGGCGGTGGAAGATCTATACCCTTTCCAGTCAAATCCCTCACGGTTGTGGCATAACTAGTGACTGACTTGGAGTCGACGATGTCATCCAAGGACTGGTGGTGATGGGTTGCCTCTGTACCTGAGAGCAGCGTCTTCCCAGTCCTCTGGCTTGGTGCTTCGTCCTGGACTTTTGAAATCTGTAAGTCGGGTTGGGCTTCCATAGTGTCGTTTCGATGTAGTTCCTGGGGGCGCTCAACGGTGGGACGGGCTTGGACTTCTGCAAGCAAAGCCGAAGCGCCTAACTTCTCTCGATGTCGAGACCAATACTTGAACTGCCGCCGCCGGAGTGTGACGGCCTGAGCAAGGCGATTTACAATAATGTTCTTGTGATCCTCGTCCTGTGCATGGGACGCATGTGCCATCCGCAGATGTCTCACCAGTTCTTGCGTATGTTGGAGGTCGAAGATAGCATACTGGCTCAGAATATCGACGCCAGTTTCGGGATCCTTGGGCTGGTACGAAGCCGCCTTGAGCGATCTTGATTTGATGGTTGGCTGCCGTATCCGGACGCTAATCTTATACAGGTTGTCGATGATATCTTGGACCTCCGCAAAGCGCATCTCAAGTTCCGTTTTCGGACTTCCAGTTTCGTTCGTGTCGTCTTCATCCTCGCTAAAGAAGTCGTCGTCATCATCGTCATCCTCGCCGCCGTCCTTCTCCGGCTTCGGCTGCTGTTCATAAGGCAGGCGAGCGCCAGAAATGATTGAAGTTGCTTCGACAATGAGCTACCAACACCGAAAGAGTCGAGAGTACATACCCGCGGAAAGATTTTGCTCGAGCTCCTGCAACAATTTCAAGACGTTGCTCGAAAGAAGTGGGGAATCGCGTAGCCGGTAATCCAGAGAGCTATGGCCTTTCTGGAGCGCGCCCAAGTTTCCAGACCAAACTCGGAGTCTACCGGCTTCGTCCTGGAGCGCCTCGCGATCTACTGCATGATTCGTAGTGGAAAGCGCGTTGAGGAGGTCTTGGAACCCGCATACATTCGCCGCTGTACCGAGTCTGATCGCAGCCATGGTTCAAAGCACATGTTGTATCGAAGCTACTCGGTCGAAAGACATCATGGGTGTAGATACTGACGCCTACTAGGCTGCGATGTGTGAGGTGTGGGCTGAATGTCTGCGGCGATGACGCTAGAGCGGCGGGCAGATTGGAGGATACGAGCGGGGCTTGAGCTGAGACCATCGCGAACTCCACGATGGATGCCTGGCGACTTCTACCGCCACGCTTCACTCCAAGAGCAATCCTGAGCTTCTCACTTTGCTGATCGTATACTGCGGACTCGGGTCGGATCCATGCCTGCACGCCCAAATTGCTGTTGCCCGCTCTAGGGATCACGCATCCGTGGGCCGCTCACAGCCTATCGATCCCTCGATTTAAGTACAGGCTTCGACAATTCGACAGTGCAAGATTGTAGACAGGCGCTTTGAGTGCATTGTGGCGTCACAATGTCTGGAGTTGAGGTCGCTGGCCTCGTACTTGGGTGCCTTCCACTCATCATTCAGGGTATGTGATGCACTATGCGTCTGGTCGACCGGCGTGGGTTCGACTTGCCTTAGGCTCTGTGGACCCTGGTGGCCTTCGAACAATGGAACTCATGAGAGACTCCCGAACGCTGACCCTAGCGCAGGTATCGAGTCCTACAACGAAGGACTAGATCCCGTCAAGGCCTTTGTGAGATGGGAGCGGGACCTTCCCCAACTCATCCGCAAGCTCAGAAACCAACACGTTCACTATGCCCAAACGATGCGCATCCTTCTCGAGCCCATCACGACCGAATTCGAACTCGCGGAGATGCTATCGGACCCCGCGGGCGCACAATTATGGAAGGACAAACACATGGCAGAGAAATTGCAAAATAAGCTGCAGGATTCATTCTTTGCGTATCAGAGTACTATCACGGATATAGAGAGAATCACGAAGAAGATCGCGAGCAAGCTGGATCTTGATCGGGCAGCTGAAGTTTGTGCCCACATTCCTCGGGCGTTCACATTGCTGACCCCCACAGCTCAAGAAAAACGACCTTGAAGCGATGCTCGCGGCCAACCCGAAGAAGAGCAACGACAAATTCGAGCTGCGGAAGCGCGTGCGATTCGGCATGAGTAAAAAATCAATCAAAGCATTGTTAGAAGAGCTGGACGACTGCAATAAGGAATTGGAGCGATTCACGGACAAAAGCGAAAAGATCGAAAGCTTCCGCAAGACCGTCAAGCCATCTTTCGCAAACAGACTGCAGCGAGTTCAGAAGTATGCTTCGAGCCTGCACCAAGCTCTTTCCGTGTGCTGGTCGTGCTCTTGCGAGAACCACAGCACGAACTTGGAATTGGACCAACGAGGGAGTCTTTATGCATCTGGAATGAAAGCAGCAAGCATATCGCAGAAGACATGCTTCAAAGTTTCCTTTTCGAGTGGCCCAGACGCTCAGACTTGGAGCTGGCAGGCAGCTGAAATTACAGTAGACGAGGATGACAGCCGCGAGTCTTTGCAGATCGTGGCAAAGCCAAAGTAAGTACAGGATAGCCATGCCTACAACCGCATATACGTTCGGACGAGATCACGCCGCATAAGACCCTCACAGGCCAAGTTTCCCCTCGAAAGGGCTGCCTTTGCACTAGGTATTAGTGAGGAGCTGCTCGATGGCATAGCCTTACATTGCTCGGTTTAACGGTCAATTAGCCATACAGTGTACACCATGCTAACGATATGGGTAACACAGGATCACGAAGTCAGTCAGCTTCGGCAAATATCCACCGCCTCCGTACTCGCCAGAAGATCCCGCGAAATCACCAAACTCGTCACTGCAAGAAGTGAAGGATTTATGTGCATCGATCCAACAATTGTATAAAAGTTCCCCTTGCATCGGCTTCTCATTTGATACCGAGAGCAAGCTCCGCGGCGCCTTTCCGGTGGATACTGCCGCCGAGAAACGAGTCGCCCCATCCGGATTCGTCACGCTCGAGGAACTCCTGAATCGACCGCCAGTTGTCAATGGCCGTCCAGCGAAGCTCAGCAAGAAAGAGAGGTACGGTCTAGCGCTGACTCTGGCCAGCAGTACTTTGCAGCTGAACGCTACTCCATGGTTTCCCGATCAGTGGGCTTCCAAAGATATATTCTTCCCTCGGACGTATATCGGGCATCGCTTGGTGGACGTGGATCATCCTTACGTTGCGCCTTCCCAGCTGACGGGCTCGGAGACGACAGTCAAAGGGGCCGGGAAACCTCGTGGGTTCCAGAACAAGAACACTGTTTTGCTAGCGCTGGCTGTTGCCCTCCTTGAGCTGTACTTTGGCGTGAGTGCGCAAAAGCATCATGAACTAGAGCACGACGGTGAGGCATTCACTGCGAACCCCTGGACGCTCTGTGCGATGGCGTATGAATGGGCGGATGAGGAACAAGAGAACCTATCTGCGGCGTTCTCGACGGCCGTCAACCACTGCCTTCGGTGCTTTTCTGATCCAGGAGCCAGCCTGCAGTCGGCCGAATTCCTCCAAGCTGCCGTTGAGAGCATTGTTCTGCCGTTGCAAGACGAGTTGTATCAGTTCCTGGGGAAATCCGGGCCTTGAGCTGGAGGCAGCGATTGATCCGCAAGCGTTGCGCAGAAGGTCCATTCGATGTCGTTCAAGGTCGGATAGGGCCGTCAAGGCCCTCGGGACAAGCAGTCCCAATGCGGACCCCAGAGCTCAGTGCCCCCTCGGCCTTTCCCATTCGCCATGAACTGGCTATGCCACTATGCATTGGACCAGCCCTGCAGCACATCGACACGTATCCCGCGCTCGCGGAAGATTCGGGACCCGTGTCCACGTGGGTGTGGCGCAATCTGCGCACGATGGGGAGTATTATGTGGGGAGCTGGACTTCGGGGGTGATCTGATCGGGTCACATAGCACCGGGCAGGTGCTTATTCACCGATGCACAGTGCGCACCCCGAGAGCCACCTCGTATCTGACCCACGTGGAGTGGATCCGATCCGATCTGATTTAGAAATCCGGGGTAATTAGGTCTTAGCGCGATCACATCTCGAGCGTAGAGCTGAGTAGCCTCACTTCCAGAAACGAGTGTTTGCGAGGGTACCGGTAGCTAGTTGCACAGCACATACTGCTCGCAGCACATCGAAACTCGAGACCAATGCGGTTCGCGCAGGGATCTCCGGTGCTTGGTCCGACAAGGACAGACACGGACGAGACAAGCGGGTCAGACAAACGTCGTGGAAGCTTGATAGCGTGGTGCTTATCGTGATCGAGGGTGTTTCAGTGGTGTGGTACTGATAGGCAATCGTGGGGATGACGCTGCCGTAGCACAACCACTATACGCAACCATGGTTTGCTACATGCTGCTTGCCGTGATGCTCACGCTGCCATGATACGTGCCGTTGCATGGGGAGTATTCGGATGTGTGAAGCCAATGGCCCTGTACGTGGTCTGACGGCCACTGTGCATGCCGCATGGCGAGGTGAGGAGGCCAGCACGCAAAGGGTTCGGCTGTCGTCGACGCCCCCGACGGGGTGGCGTAAGCGGCTGGGCAGTGGCAGACGCCGGACATGTCGCACGCGGGAGGGGAGCACAGCGGGTTTGTTGGCGCGCAGTTCAACGCACAACGGTCCGACGCTCAGGGTTGGTTGGTTGGCTGGTTGGCCGGCGGACGCGAACTCTCAGGGACGATCAGGCGGCCGGCGAATCGCACGAGCAGCAGCGCCGGCGAGGGCAAATTGAGTGCAGATTGCCTCTGATCTGCATCCGAGCGAAGTGTTTCATGCGCTGATGCGCGTCGAGAGGTGAGCGGCAGGGCGGCGAGGGCATCGAGGCAGTATGGGCATGGCGGCGCGCTATTAATATACATCTGGGGAGTGCGAGTGTCGCGTTGTCGGGGATAGAGGTGCGAGGTTTCCGCGTTCAGCATGAACCAAAGTAGACGCCCGAAAACAACAAAACACCAGCAGCGCCGTATCAACAACAACCGCACGCCCGCCCCTCTGCTCCCTCGTCCTCCGCCGCCGCCGCAGCCGCCTTCTCGTTGGCTTCTGGACGCAGCGCGCACGCCCTGGGTCGTGTGACAAGCACCAAATCAAGCTGTCTGCGCGCGCGAGGCGTGGGTCTTAGCTTGGCTTAATTCTCCCTTTTCAGTGACGACGTTAGTGCAAGGATCTCCCGGGCCACGGTCACTCCAACTTCTCTTCACCCGCCGAACAGCTTCTCCCTCTTCACCACACCGACCCCATCGCCCTCGCCCACGCTCGCTGTCCTTTTCTCCCCTTCCCGTGCACCATCCCGACGACTACCTTCCGCGCCGCGGCCGCCTGCCCGACGCTTCGCCGACATGGCTGCTCAATCGTAAGACGTCTCCCGGCCCTCCCAGCTCCCTTATCAGGAAGCCCGCACTGACAGCCCGCAGAATCGCAGACGGCTTCAAGTCGTTCTGGCACACCATGACCTCGCAAGACCGCCATGCGTCCCACGACTCCCCTTACCGCACCGGTCGGCACATCCCCCTGCCCCAGAGCCGGCATGCTCCTCTCACCTCCATCACGGCGAGCGGCGTCGACTCGCGCGTGGACCTGTCCTCCCCATACACGCACGACGAGCTCGCAACCAGCAATGGCTTCATTGGCTCGCCCAAGGGCCCCATGTCGCCCTCCTCGCCCTACTCCCCTGGAATGCGTGGATCCCTGAGCCGCCAAGCAACCGCCGATTCCGACACATTCGACAAGACCACCAATGGCGAGATCCAGATGCGGGACTTTGCTGACGGCCTGCCTCCTGCCCCGCCTGTCACGCATTCGTGGCGGCGCATTGACCGATGGGTCGAGGACCACTACGAGGAGCTCTTCGACAACCTCTGCGAGGGCTGCACCTCAAACGACGTCAATGAGCTGGAGCACGAGCTGGACGCGACCCTCCCCATGGATGTCCGCGAGTCGCTACAGGTGCACGATGGCCAGGAGCGCGGTGGTCTGCCGACCGGAATTATCTTTGGCTGCATGTTGCTCGACTGCGAGGAGATCATAATGGAGTGGAAGAACTGGCGCAAGGTCGCCGACGAGTACCTGTCAGCGAAACCCGACTACAGCACGCCCCAGATACCCGTCAAGGCTTTCGCCGGGTCGTCAACTGCCGCGCCTGTGGCCCAAGCCCAGCAACCCTCGAACCCGCTCTGGCGACAGGACTTGCAGGCGAAGCAGGACTCACAACCACCGAATGCTGTCCAAAAGGCGTACGCACACCCCGCCTGGATCCCGCTTGCCCGCGACTGGGGAGGCAACTACCTCGCTACCGATCTCGCACCTGGCCCCACTGGTACCTGGGGCCAGGTCATCATCTTCGGCCGTGACTATGACTGCAAGTTCGTCGTTGCACGGTCATGGGGCGCTCTGCTCGCCATGGTCGCAGACGACATCGGATCCGACAAAGTCCATGTCAACGAGGACAGTGGCGAGCTCAAGTTGCTCGAGTTCAAAAAGCAGCAGAATGTGGAACCTCCGTATCTGGAGATTCTTCGTTGGCGGTGCGACCAAAAGTACGGACGCAGGCCTAACAAGAAACGGCCAAACAGCACCGTCCGAACCAGCTCAACTGGGCCCAACACTGCCGGACCGAGCAGTGCAGGCAGCAGTCCGTATGGCAGCCCAGTCATCGGACCAGAAGATCGTGGTCGGAGCCCCCATCGTCTGTCTCAGAAGCCAAAGGCACACAAGGGAGTGAGCCCAAGAGGCCCGATCTCCAGCCCACTGGCTAGAGTCGCTGAAGAATTGCCGCAACCGATCCGAGTGCACACCGACCTCGATTCCAGGGCGGGTGGCCCAATGGAGAAGCTGATCTCGGTCGATACCCCGCGACCAAGCGGCGACTTCCCGCCTGTAAGACAGAGTTTCAGCAGCGACAAGGAAAATAAGGACAAGTCGGTGCCACCCTCGTCTTTGAAGAGCCCCGTTGCCGCGGAAGCGTCGGAACTCAAGACGGTCGAGATATAAAGCACATACACGCGGCTCGGCTCGCGGGATGTCTTTGACTACATGTCATCGTTTCCTTATGCGACCATTCAACGATCTATTCCCTCGGAGCCGCTGGATACGGGCAGTTATTTTCCTATACCAACCATGAATCCTTGGAGTGCGGGCGAAACTCGGCGTCAAACTGAACCAAATTACCTGACGGGATCACACACTATGAAATGAGGACGAGATTGCGATACACGGGGTGGTCGGAGTTGAGTTGACTCACCAAATACATTCGGCATTCCAGCCTACGGGCTGTTAGGGCGGCTTTTCACATTACCATGTTTTCCACCGAGCAAGAGTTTTTCTGTACTATGGGCTTGTTTGTATGCGAAATGGACGCTTGTTCATTCTTCTCCTCCCCATTTCGATCGATGGGCTCTCCTGTATGGCTGAGAGTCGATTTTTTGCGTCTTAGCTCTGAGCCCGCGCACTCCATTGCAGCACTATTTACCACCACCCTACCACAACACCTTTGTACCTTTCTCTTCTTGGAACACGTAACCATCTGGGCGTTTGCAGCACACATGAGCATTGGCATTTTGGACATGAACGAGGATTGGAACTTTACATTTCGAGTCGAGGAATCGAAGGGGATGCTTTGGTTCCCATGATGGCTTTGATAGCTACCGTTTTTTTGCTTTTGTGGGTTCTTTGGGTGCCCGAGGTTGTGGTAATGCTGTGGTGGGGTGGGAGTGGGAGTGAGGTAGAGAGGTGGACGTGGATGCGTGAGGGTTAGGGTAGTGTATGATTGATTCGAGGGTGACATGGGAATACGTAAGACGAAATGAAAGAACGTTAAACTTCAGGGTGTTTGCAGAGTTGTGGGTGAAGCGTTTATTATGTTGCGACGTTGGAGGATGAGTTTGTTGGTGGGAGAGGTGGAGGTGAGGAAAGTGGGCAGGTGCGGCTTGTGGTGAGTGCCTTTCTTGACTGCTTTGATGACGTTATCGCTTCGACGTTTCTACGCGTGTGTGCCATCCTTCGACATTCCTGCCCTCCATCTTTTGCTCTGTCATCTCCTTCGAGTCCGGCCTTGAAGCTTTGTTTGCGCCTTCGATCCTTCGCTATGGGCCTCTTTCACCTTTCTTCTTATAGGCCGAACGTGTATCCGGGCGTTCACAACTTCCTCTGTGGGAGTGGCCAGCCTGCTGCTTGCACATTCCCCGCTGCAAAAGCTGAGAGAGCCATTGCACGCGTCGCTTCGTTGGCGACTGCACATGGGACGAGGCTGAAGTAGTAGGTTTTCGTCTAATACGAACACGAATGGTGGCTGATCTACGTGCGTGTGTGGCGGAGGCGGTGCTCCTGCCTTATATTGCGAGGCAAGTCCCCAGCTCAGCCTGCCTCATCAACTTCCACTTTGGTTCACACCTCCCGCCCTTCTCGCGAGCGCTTCGCAAGCAAACACCAGTACTACACGTCGAAATGAATTCTACTATCGAAAGAGCCGGTTGGGTTGCTGAGCCTACGGGACGTGGTACTCTCGGTCTTCTCATTAGCTGCGGAGCGACAATCTTTCTTTGCACGTACAGCGCTGTTCATCCCAATCTGCCGGCTCTGGATGAATCACCGTGGAAGATTCTGAAGCGCAAGATGTGCTATATGATGGGGTGTATCTGCGCGCCCGAGTACTTCGCATTCCTTGCGCTTGGTGATTGTCTACTAATATACAAATATCAACGGAAAGTACGTCTGACCAAGAGCGACACCCAAGTAGAGCAAAAAGAAGTAACTTTGTATCGTAGTACCACCTTGCGAATCCAATAACGAAGAAGCTATGGAGTTTAAAACAACTATTTTTCCTGGCAATGGGCGGCTACGCACTCCAAACCGACCAAGCGACACAAATATGCATCAATCCAGAAGATATGTTGCGACTTCTTCAAGAAGGAAAGATTGCAATGCCGACTTTAGAAGACGAAGACATCGACGATCGCAGCAAGGCCAACTGGTTTACCAAGTCCATCTCGCTAATACAGGTCAGTTGGTTCATACTGCAACTTCTGGCTCGAGCCATCGAGCAGAAACCAATCACGACCCTGGAACTGTACACTCTAGGCATCGTAACCTGTGCGATCCTCATTTACGGTTCCAATTGGCACAAACCATTCGATGTTCAACGTCCCGTGGTATTGAACGAGATAGAGACAGAACATACCCACCTTGAGAAGATATCTCGAATAGGACTACTGTCGCACCAAAGTGATGGACTCCTGACTGACCAAATGTCGATTGCTTTGATCTCCCTCATTTGTATCGCATTCTCGGGTCCTCATCTGCTTGGTTGGAATTTTGATTTCTCCAGCACAGTCGAACAGTGGTTGTGGAGAGCCGGTAGTATAGGCTGCTTCGTCCTGCCGATACTCCTAGCTCTTCTACTGATTTACCCCGAGTTTCCCACCTTGCCAACTAATGACTTGTGTTTTGTGATCCTCTTTGTATTATATATCCTCGTACGGGTGGCTCTCTTTGTCGAGATGTTCGTTAGCTTGCGGTCTGTACCTGCTGGTGTGTATCAAACACCCAGATGGTCGAACTATATTCCTTCGTTTGGATAGATGTCGGACGTAAGCTGGGTGTCAAACATGTAATTAGAGTAGAGTCCAAACGTATTACCGTACAGTCCAGGCCAATATCGCGAACTAGCTCGATCCTTGGTCCGAGACATCGAGTGTTGACACCCTGCTGGATGAGCTTTGTAAACTGCGAAGTTGGATACCATTCTCAGATGTTGGAGGGCCATTGCGTTGGTTGTGAACGAAACATGGTGTTCAAAGTGACTGTACTTTTGTTGTGTAGTCTACCTGCTTATTACATATTGGGCGGATGGAAGTAGGAAGACGTGCGTTAAGTCATATTGCTTTCTTCTGAACGAATGTGCTGAACAGACCTAGAAAACGCTCATCCTGCGGGCGGCTCTTTACCCTTTTCCCGAACCTGTCCCACGCCCAATGCCAATTCCTCACTCACCCCCACATTCCACCTACTCCTTAATATTGACCTCCAACCCGACGCCTGCCTCGAAGAACTCCCAAGTCTTCTGCGCAATATTGCCCGGGTTCAAATACTTAAGTTCAGGCGCCACAGTGCCCTCGACAGAAATAAGACCAGCATGCACGCCGCTGTCGGTAAAAGCGCGGTTGAAGCTCTGCACCATGTTCCGCTGCGAGGCTTTGATGAGCGAGAGGGAGAGCAGTTGCGGGATGGGGTCCCAGGGGAGATGGCTGTTCGTTACGAAGAGGGAGGGCTTGGATGTCGGGGAGGATTTGGAGAGGGATTGGAGACGCGGGATGGCCCACTGGGCGATTACGTAGAGGGCGAGATTTGTAGTCTGAACGGCGAGTTAGTCAGTTATATCTGGGATGGCATGAAAGGTCGCAGGGATAGTACCTTGAAGTCTTCCTCAATCTCCTCCACAGAAACGTCCAATACACCACTTGGCTTGATCCGTGCCGCATTGAACAATACAACTTCTAGCTCTTCACCCTGCGTCAGTTCGTCAATCTGCTTCAACGCCGCAGGGATGGCAGAGAGATCGGACAAGTCGAGGGCGACGGTGTCGACTTTGACGTTGGGCGCGGCGTTGGCGACGAAAGGTGCGTCGTCATTTTGGAGACGCTGGGTGTTGCGGGCTAGGAGGATAACGTGGTTGAAGCCTTTGGAAGCGAAGATGGAGGAGATGTGGTTGCCGATTCCGGGGCCGGAGCCGAATACGATGATGGTGCGGGTTGGTGACATTGTTGTGTAGGGTGGAATGGTTTGTCGCTTGAAGGGGTATGAGGATCCGAGTGAAAAGCTAGAGGTATTCAGAAGATGAGATGGTTTGGTATGATGGACGACTGATGAAGTCAAGGAACTGGACATGCGAAAGCTTTATAGTTCGTAGAGACCTACGGCGTTACCTCGACGGAAGCAGACCCAAATGCTGAGACCATCGAATCATGATCGAGGTATCCGCAAGCTCTGTCGTGAAACCAGCTCGTCCGCTTACTGCGCCGTTCAATCTGTTTGCAGTGTCTGCATGTTCTGAAATGGTAGTAACATATTGCTATATTCGAGATAGACCATCGAACCATGATCGAGGTATCCGCAAGCTCTGTCGTGAAACCAGCACGTCCGCTTACTACGCCCTTCAATCTGTGTGCAGTGTCTGCATGTTCCGAAATGGTAGTAACATATTACTATATTCGAGATAGACCATAGGATAGGCTACAACCGTCTTCTGCAGCTGAAGGGACTAGCCCCATGCCGATTGCTTATGGAGATCATTCGGTATGCTGGAGTCTTCGAAGTCGCGCATATACTTTTGCTTAGTGAGCCCACCATACCCACCAGACCGGTAGCAACATATTTCCGTATTAGCGATGGCGCGCTGAGCCTGGTGTCGAGTGTGGGGCTTTGGCTGGGATAGCGTTATTAGCGCGTCGCATTATGTCATCGGCAGCTTAACAATGAACGTCAAACCCAACATTTGAACCATGCAAGCTTCCTTTCGTAATCAGCAACGTCTGCACAATTGTCAGCCGCGATGGACGAGAATGCTTTCTCCGCGGATGATGGTGAGGCTATGCGCCAGTTCATGCCGAGTGGATTTGGCAGAAACGATGGTGGAGTGGATATCGAAGCGCAGATCGAGCGGTGTCGCAGACCAATTGTCGATGAGCGGAAACAGGCCGTAGTAAAAGACAAGGATTCGGACGACGACAGCGATGACGATAGCGACGACGATGAAGACGAGTTCCCGGTCTCTCACGAAGTGCTCATCAAGACGCACGATCGCGCCGTTACCTCGATCACTCTCGACCCTTCCGGCACACGACTTGTAACAGGCTCCACCGACTGCACGTTCAAGCTGCACGATCTGTCTGCGCTGACACCCACCACGATACGCGCCTTCAAGACCGTCGACCCTTTCGTCACAAAGGCTTCCGCGGCCACGGAAGCACATTCAATACACCAGGTCATCTACAGCCCGCACGCCGGCGGCCAGTTCCTCGTCATCACAGCGAATCCGCAAGCGCGATTATTCAGCCGAGATGGCGAGCTCATATCGGAGTTCCAGAAGGGCGACATGTATCTGAGGGACAAGAACAACACCAAGGGACACACGGCCGAGATTACGAGCGCGGCATGGCACCCGACCAATCGCGAGAGATTTGTCACCGCAGGCACGGACAGTACGGTCAGGATATGGGATGTGAAAAAGCGCATGAAGCAGGAGGAGGTCGTAGTGCACAAGTCGAGAGCTGCGGGATCAGCGGGCATGACGCGGATGACCACTATTGCTTGGGGTGCTGCTGCAGAAGGAAATGGTAGCGTGATTGTTTCCGCTGCGCTGGATGGTAGCCTGGTCATGTGGTCGGGTGAAGGGCCATTTCATCGACCGGCTGGTGAGATCAGAGATGCGCACGAACGGGATACTTGGACTAGCGGTCTGGACATCAGCGCCGACGGCCGGTTGGTGATCACTCGAGGTGGAGACAACACGATCAAGCTATGGGATACGAGGAAGTTCAAGACCCCGGTCAACACAACAGCACATGCATCAACATCATCTCAATACCCGACATCGAACATCAAGTTTGCGCCCAACTCTGCGAGCGTCATCACCGGCTCCGAGACAGGCCACCTCCACATCCTCAATCCAGCTACCCTCCGCCCCGAACTAGTAACGCCAGTAACACCGGGCTCGCCTCTCATCACAGTCAACTGGCACCCAAAGCTCAACCAGATCTTCACCGGCTCCGCCAACGGCCAAACAACCATCCTCTTCAACCCCAAACTCTCCCACAACGGTGCTCTCACCATCCTCAGCAAAGCACCCAAGAAGCGCCACCTAGACGACGACCCCAACTTCACCACTGACATGGATCCGCTCGGCATGGCGGGGGATCCTGTAAACTCTTCCGGCCCTACGCCCGGCTCCTTCGCTGCGCGTCATCCCACCGTGGGTCTCACGGCTTCTGGGAGGTCGCGCGATCCAAGACGCCCACACATCCCTGCGGTTACGCCTTTTGCGAAGTCTACGCCGGACGAAAAGTACGTGATGGAGCAGATTGAAGGCTCTGACATGCGGGATGAAGATCCGAGGGAGGCGTTGCTCAAGTATCAGCCTAAGGAGGGTGAGAAGAGCGTGTTTACGGGGGCGTGGGAGAAGACGCAGCCCAAGACAATCTATAAGGATTATGATAGCGATGAGGGTGAACCGGATGCGAAGAAGGCGAAGAGATGAGCTTTCGCGGGTTGAAGATGGTTTGGTGAATACCCATTGCATAGATGGCGTTATATTCGGAAAACTTTATACCCATATTCAATTCCTTTTTTGGTCGCTAGACATACCGAAACGCGAGAAATGATTGCGAGCTTTATCGCGCGTTCATGGGCACTAATGACGATATGCTCGTACGAATACTGCTGTGGCACAGTGATTTGTGTTATTCTTGCACCAAAACGTTTCATGGAGAATTGCAAACGAATACGACTAGCACAGCGCAGTACCAGTACATATTTTAGACACGTGTGCTCTAGTGTGTGAAGAAGCCTAGACTGGAGACCTAGATGCTAATTCTGCAAAGCCTGAATGTCATGTCCCTAACATTACACAACACTTCGATAGATGACTCAGAGCGCGTGGGATGTGCAAGCGGGCCGCGCGCCCAGCTGGCTGTGTCTGGAATAGTGATGCCAAGACTGACTGTTGTTCCATAGCGATTTGTGCTCTTCAACTGCTCTTCAACAGCTCACTCAACGCTTCGTCTTTCGCGATTAAAGAATATAGGCAAGCATCCGTACACCATCTTAGCAGGTGTGTTGTGTAAACCCGTACATATATTGATTAAGCCTCATTACCTGTGTGGAGTTGCTGTTGCAGCTTTCGTCTAGTCGAGCGAGGCAACAGACGATGGAGCAACTTGGGCTTGCTAGCACTTAGAAATACTAGGGGTTCAATAGGAGATCCTTGCACTATTCTATGTAGGATCGTCTCATTAATAGACTGCAGTTTTCTGGGCCGCCTTCGCTATATTATGAAGCCCAGATGTGCCCTTAATCTGAAGGACGCGGCACAGAAGCAAGAGCAGCTTTTTCCTCGACCTCTCCAATGAGCCTCTCCAAAGAGTGTGCAACTACACATCTTTATTATCACTTATCAAACGTCCGCTGATAGTCCTTATCGGCTGCAACTACAACCTCTATGGTGAAAGCGCGCGCTAAAACTGAGACAAGATCGCTGCACTGGCCGCGTGGTAATCGTTCTCAACCAAAGGCCTACAAATAGAGCCGGGAGCTCCCGATTTCGTCCTATCATGAGAAAGTAATCGACGCCGTGTGTCGTATCTAGATTGCGGTACGTGTATCATAAGAGCGCGCTTGTATTTCTTGCCTGATTGACGGTCCGCATCTACTCATGCACTATGGACTACTTAAGAGGCGGCTCTGATGTCGCTGGTTGACAGATTTTATACAGATTATTAGGAGCGCCCAGTCACCAGATTCATCCCGCACTCCAGCAATCCCAGCTTTTACCCGTAAGTTTCCTCAAATCTCTAGTATTAGACATTTAAACAGGATGAATACATGATAATCTATCAAGCTAGATTACGGTTTACGCGCGGCTTTTGACATCATGCCTTCCAAAGTTCCCAAAGCTGCCCTTGCCGCCCTGGCCCAGAAAGTTCGACAGAACCCAGACGCCTTGAAAAACCTGGCATTTGCCGACTCAACGACCTCCGTAACGGCCGTTAAAACACAAGACCTCCGCCTGGACGTGCATAAAAACACTCAAAATTCCAAGATGGCGACTGGGATCATTCAAGCCAACAGTGAGGCAAGAAGCAGTGCCATTAAGGACTTCGTCAAAGGGAGCACGGGTGGCCACAAGGGAACTCACCAGGTTATTGGAGAGAAAATCAGATTTGGTTTGGGGGTCTATTTTGATGCTGAAGGTGTTGCACAGGCTATTGAAAACGAAGGCGCTGGAGGTGAGGCTACAGCTGGGACCGCAACGCGAGCAGCAGCAGGAGGCGCAAACCAATGGACCTGGAGTAGTGAGCACAAAAAGTTCTACCGCAGAGGAAGTGATGGGACTTATGAGTGGCAGGATCCACCCAATGCCGTACCGGACGGGGAGTGGAAATATAGCCAGCAATATCGCAAGCATTATCGCCTCAAACCTGATGGAACGTACGAATGGCAGTAGCGCAATGGTTGTGGGAGTTGAACCGGAGCTGTTCTGTACTTAGCACATATCGTATGAAAGCACTTGACCTTAAGATTCAACATTTGCTTGTGTTTCCATTCAAACTGTTCAAGTTTGTTGTGGCGGAACTAGGATCATTTTCGCCGCTAAGTTTGAATGTCAGGATACGTTCCGGGGAATTTAGCAGCACGGTTAATGTGGGCTTTTATTTACGACACGTTTTCCATCGCAAGGAGTACTTAGTTAGCTTGAGCCACTGTAATTGGCTATCCTTGATGATTTGTCCAGTGAAATCATGCATTTACTAATCCCAGTCTTGGTATGGCCATAATCGCGAGTATAGGACTCTCTGAGGCTCAGATTCAGCCATGTTTACAAACATATCCTTGACGGTATTGCTGATGTGCAAAGCCTGCTCGTAGTTTTCTCGAAGGACCATACCACCCAGTGGGATCAGGTTATCGCTCTGAAGCTGGTTCAAGACTTCCCCTAGACCCTCAAGAAGTTCCAATTCGCTCTCGTGCAGCTCTAGTTCTTCCTTTGTAAACTGTATGGGACAAGATACGGTCACTGGTGCGAACTTCCCCCATTCAGCAGCTATGTATATCAAGGCGTGACGGAAAGAAAACACATCATTTCTGCTCCATGCGCCACAGAGCAAAGAAGTAGGCTTGGCCAAGGGAGAGCAGTTGTGCAGAGCCTTCCCAGCCCATCGCGGCTCGTCCTTAATTCGAGTAAGGTGTTGGTAGTGGCTGAGCAGATCTGTAGTTATGTTCGCGTCGTCTGATTCATTGGACTCTTCGGGTGCGGCTTGTAATTGATTTCCAGTTTTGCTCGAGCCAACTGGAAGAAGTAATCGTGGAATGCTTTGTTGGAAAAGTAGCTCAGATGCCGAGGCCGACTGCCAGTCAATAATACAAGTAATTTTCTTCGTGTCTGGATCAACAAATATGTTATCGAGGTGAAGGTCCGGGTGGGAGAGCGTTGTTCGGGAAGGACCTGGCGAAAGATGTGGCACGAGCTGAAGGTATCGTTCCAATAGTGAAATGTACTCGTCGGGAGATTCTGGCGTCTCAAGGGATCGGTAAGGATTGGTATGAGGTCTGGCGTACGCCTTCGCCCATTGCATCTCATTGATCCCCATCGCTGCGAAGTACGACAGTGGAGTGCTCCCTTCTCGGGTCAGCAGAAACCCATTATAAGGGGGCGGGGGTGCGTGTGGCTTACATGGCCCTCGATCCAAATTCATCGCAGCCCTTTCGCCTTCCCACAGCTTTGCTTCAGTCAAAGGCCCAAGCGCAAAATCCTCTGTTGTTGGCCCTTTCCCAAGTTCGCTAGATGATGAAGGTCTCGCTTCTAGATCATAGGCGGGAACACCCTTTTCTTCTAAATCCTTCTTGTAGTAGATGCAGCCGTGTCTCCGAAATGAAATCGATGTCAGTTTTGCCTCAAAGTCAACGAGCTGAGCCACCAGGTCGAGCTGAGTTCCTGTTTGCCATTGGTACCAGAGGCTCCCCAGCGGCTTGCCCTCTGCTTTCTCTTCGATAACGTATTCGGCACCGACTGGATTGAGTGGATCTAACGAATGTGCGTAAATGCGCGGGACGGGCAGTTGCAATACTGTACGGAGCTAAGCCATGATCATCAGAACTTCAGTATGCTAGTAAATTGGGTCACATACAAACTGCAGTGTAGCGACTTCAGAAGCAGTCGTGTAAAAAGTTGGACCAGCATTAGGATTGGGGATCTTTGCTAGAACCTCCGCTCCGTTATCCATCGTTAGGATAAAAGCCTTGTTGTACTGGCCTTCTATGCACTTCAGTAGCTTGGTACCTGCCCACGCGAAAGTTAGGTAGCATTCTTCTGCAATGTAAAATTAGATTTAGCCAGGTATCGTACATGATGTTGCTCCCGGAACGGAATTGACAGCGGCAGTAAGGAGAGCGGGGATGTCGAATTTGCGATAACGCTGAGCAAGATTTTCAGGCTCGTTGCATCTCGGTGGTGTCAGATTGCTTTGTCAAATGGGCAGGGTCGGCACGTACAGCCACCGGTATCGAGTATATCTGTAGAGCTCTTCTTCTGGTATCTCTTCCTCTAGTACAAGCTAAGTTACAAGGTTCCTAAATTCTGGGATATAAGTTCCTAGCATACCTGTACCGTCGGCACTTTGCTTCCGAAGGATGGGGCTAGCCATAGTGCTCATCGCCCGAAAGCCAGGTAGCTGACAGCGCCGGAGTTCTCTTTTCCGAATAGTCTCTCGCGTGCCACTCGACCTGAGCTGGTAGAGAACGCGAGAGAACGAATTCATTGCATTGCGTTGTTGATAATACTGTGTCTTCCAGACGTGAGAAAGGGATGCTTTTGGCAGGAGCAAGAGACGACTTCGGAGGTATGGATTTTCCGCTCCGCTCGCCAGGTAAACGATGCGTTATTAACGCGTGAAAAAGCCACAAGTCGCGTCTCACCCGCCTACTCTAATAACCCGATTCCGTATAGCTGTAGTGTCTAATTGCTTGCGGACTTTGTTGGCGAGAGGCTATCACGTGGTTGCTGAGTAATCGCTTCTGGCAAATGGTCTATAGGCTAGCCGCCTGAATACCCCGCAACTAAACCTAATGCCCCACAACTGAACCGAATCTCCCATGCAAGGTATAGAAGTCAGAAACTGCTGGAGAGCCTAAGGCTAATCTGCATTAGTTTGAGATGTTCTTGCGGAAAGTCTAGGATCGCCGATCTCCAACGCAGGTGGACATAGTAGAGTCGCTTTCGATTCCAGCCAACCGCAGGCAAGATCTTCCCATTGCAGAGGGCATGCCGGAAGAACCGAATACCGTTCCTGATACCGGAAGTATCCAAGGCTTGGATGATGAAACACTGGCAAAATCGGAGTCTCAACCTCCAGCTTCAACTTGGAGAGTTCCTTTCCCGGAGAAGGTATACTAGTGCCTCTCAGCGTGAAGAAACAATCTAAGCATTTCAAAGCCTGCAGTTGTAGAGGAACGAAACGGAGAAATCCACTTCCGAGTTGTCAATAACGATGGAACCAGAGAGAGCACCATCATTCTTACAGGTCTCAAAAATCTGTTCCAAAGACAACTTCCGAAAATGCCAAAGGACTACATCGCACGCCTCGTATACGATCGCAACCATCTGTCTCTAGCCATCGTCAAACTGCCTCTAGAGGTCATCGGCGGCATAACGTTTCGAGAATTCCGAAGCCGCAGTTTTGCTGAGATCGTTTTCTGCGCGGTCTCATCCGATCAACAAGTGAAAGGATACGGAGCGCACGTTATGGCTCATTTGAAGGATTATGTCAAAGCTACTTCGCCGGTGAAGTATTTTCTGACATATGCCGACAATTTTGCCACTGGGTATTTCCAAAAACAGGGGTTTACAAAAGAGATTACTCTCTCTAAGTCTGCCTGGATGGGGTACATCAAGGACTATGAAGGAGGCACACTCATGGAATGCAGTATGCTTCCCCGGATGCGCTATCTCGAAGCTGGTCGCATGCTTCGGAAGCAGAAGGAAACAGTACAAGCCAAAATTCGTAACATGAGTCAAAGCCACATCATCCATCAACCGCCTCTCCAATGGGCCAACGGCGCTCTTACTCCGATTGATCCGCTCTCAATTCCTGCCATTCGTGCAACTGGCTGGTCTCCAGCAATGGACGAATTAGCACGAGCACCTCGCCGCGGACCGTTCTTCAACGAGTTCCGACGTTTTCTGTATCAGATACAGAACCACAACCAAGCATGGCCCTTCCTCAAGCCGGTTGATAGAGATGAAGTCCCTGATTATTACAATGTCATCACATCACCAATGGATCTGTCGGCTATGGACGAGAGATTGGAACAGGGTTCTTATACCGACCCGAAAGACGTTATCAATGACCTTAAATTGATTATCACTAACTGTCGGAAGTACAATGATGCAACAACGGTATATGCCAAATGTGCGGTCAAGCTGGAGAAGTACATGTGGAGTCTTGTTCGGGAAATTCCGGAGTGGTATGACTTGCTTGAAAATTGATCGGTGGTAGCCCTTCCTTTCCTCGTTGTTGAATAGAACGAGGTAATCGTGTGGTTTGAGACCGCATCCGGCGATTGGGATTTGGGATGCAAAAGTGAGTTCTCGTACATTGTTATTTTATAGAGTTAATACCCCAGCATTCTCAACTGCGAGAGGAAAAACACCCGGATGAAAATATAATTAATACTGCGGGCTGAGTAGCCGCTCGTCAATGTCAAGAAGGCGCACGATGTCTACTCATCCCCAAGTGCACACTTTATTTCTTTCGTGCTTTGGACGACATCGGCGGTAGCAAGGGTATCGCTTAAGGAAATCAACGTACTGGAAACCTGTCAAGAGCTTTATGGAGATGAAGCAAAAGCAAGTCGTTCCCAAAAATCAGAATGATTTGGTTGAGCGGCTGCGCAAAGACGGGCCTCATATCTGTGGACAAAGCTTCACTGATAGGATAGTATTGTGGCATGTCTCTAGTTAACACAACTTGCCAAAGGGATGATCAATTCCGATGCTCACAGTTTGTTCGAGTCAGAGATGGTTGATTGCCTGGCGAGTATTGCGGGCGTCTGAGTGCCGATCTGTAATCACAGTAATTCCAAGCTAGGTGTGTCAGTATGAAGCTGCCGTTGGGCCGGCTGTACAATGGTTGGAGCCACCTACTCGCTACACACTATAGGTATGCTCCGTGCGGCATGCAATACAAGGTAGAAGTAAGGTGTGCTGTTTCCGTCACCAGTTGAGCTCTACCAGTGTCCGTGCAACTCTTAGCATACGCGTTACGCGATAGGGGCTCGTCCAAAAACAGCAATCGCACGTCTCACAAACGCCAAAAGTTCGACGCGAACCAACTTGACTTCCACCACACTTCCGGCCCCGCGCATCTCTCTACGACAAATTCAGCTTCCACGAATATCCACCCCTACGATCCTACTCCTACGATCTACCCCATAAATCGCCACAATGTTCTCTCGTACCCTCCGCACCGCTGTCCCGCGCCTCTCCACCTCCACACGCGCATTCAGCACCACACCCCGCGCCGCGCTCGCGCGCATGTCCATTGTCGGCCGTCTCGGTGTCGCGCCTGAGGAAGTCACTGTCTCCAACGACAGGACACTAGTGCGCTATGTGATTGGGAGCAACCATGGCAAGGGCGAGGACCAGAAGACGAGCTGGTTCAGGGTCGCGAGTTTCGTGCAGGGCGCGCAGAAGGATTACTTAATGGCTTTGCCTAAGGGGTGAGTGCTATTGTTCCGTCTTAGGCGGTGAGGAGGGTTAGAAGCGCTTGGGATAAGGGAGCTGCTAGAGGCTGCGCGAATGCATTCAGACGACTTATTGCAAGAATCCTGGCTAACAAACTTGCGCTACAGATCGCTACTTTATATCGATGCGGATGCGCGTATGGACACGTACACCGACAACGACGGCAACAAGCGCTCCAACCTGAGCTTGATCGCAAGTAAGTCTGCATCTAGCCAATCTCTCCGAAGGCGTCGCGTCTCGAGCGCATCACTGACATCTTCAGGGAACTTCGACGTCATCTCTCGCGCGCGTCAGAACGAATCCGAAGCCCCCGCTGAGACCAACGACGAGGGTCTCGTCCAGTAGAGGACCATGCGCGTCTGTTTCTCGAAGGACAGTTGTACACCTTCCGGTTGCTACGAACTATATTCGAAAGCTTTTGTACCGAATACAGACTGGTCGGCACGCTTGACCATAGGTCGCGATATGGCGTTGAGTTGAATTATCGATGTGGCGCTGGAGGGATTTTGGCACTGAGAGTAATTGTCTGGGAAGCGTACTGTACACTATTTGTGAACTCTCATATGTACTATCTCCGCTCTAGTCGCCCGACTTGGGGTGCGTTACGGCGTCGTGAATTGATACCATGTTTTGAACGAAGCTTTGAGCACTATGCAATTGTGATTGCGCGATACGATAGATCCAATGTGCGTGACACTAAGCTTAACATGAACTGAATCTCTATGCCAACACAAGCCGGCGAGTCTGTCAGCTAGAAGACATCGAAACAGATAATTAGAGCACTTTGAGGTGTGCGGATTGACGACACGTGATCGCGTTGCGGCGAATTCGGCACCTCCGCGTCTCGTCCCGACTTTTTCTCCGCAACGCGACTCGTCGTTCAACATCACCAACATATCCTCGATGAATCGATTAGTACCCCAGCGAGCGCGCCAGCTCTGGGGCCATGCGCCTCGTGTCCGATCTATCAATCGTGCACGCAGAACCTTCGCAACAGTCTCCGACACAGGACGGTACGCCAACTCTCTTACCGCCCCGTAACCCTCCAATTGCACCCGCTAAGACAGCCCAGATTCTACGATGTCATAGTAATCGGCGGCGGCCACGCAGGCTGCGAAGCCTCCGCAGCCGCTGCGCGCTCCGGCGCTCGCACCGCCCTCATTACGCCCTCCATTTCGAACCTCGGCGTGTGCTCGTGCAACCCTTCCTTCGGCGGTATTGGAAAAGGGACCATGCTGCGCGAAATCGACGCTTTAGACGGTGTCGTGGGGCGGATTGTGGATAAAGCGGGTGTGCAGTTTCGGGTGCTCAATCGGAAGAAGGGGCCTGCTGTATGGGGACCACGGGCGCAGATTGACCGGGCGCTGTATCAGGAATATATGAGGGAGGAAATGCTGGGGTATGAGGAGAGGGGGGACGGAGCGCTGAGTGTGGTAGAGGGAAAGGTTGCCGATGTGGTTGTTGATCGGGAGGCGGGTGATGGGAGGTTTGGGAAGATAACGGGGGTGAGGTTGGAGAGTGGGGAGGTTGTGAGTGCGGGCAGTGTGGTCATTACTACGGGCACGTTTCTAGGGGGAGAAATTCACATCGGTATGTTGGTTAAAGACTGTGAGGCGTATTGGTGTACTGACTTCTTTGTAGGCCTCGAAGCATACCCCTCCGGTCGAATGGGCGAAGCGGCAACTTTCGGCCTGAGCAAGTCATTACGAGATGCGGGATTTACGCTGGGACGATTAAAGACTGGAACACCACCCCGACTAAACAGAAAATCGATAAACTACGACATACTAGACGCCCAAGAAGGAGACGATCCGCCGATGCCTTTCAGCTATCTGAACGATAGAGTGCAAGTGCAAGATCAACTGTTGAACTACGAGACGCGAACGAACGAAGTGACACACGACATCATCCGCGCGAACCTCGACAAGTCCATACACATCCGAGAATCAGTCAAGGGACCGCGATACTGCCCGTCCTTGGAGTCCAAGGTCATCCGCTTCACAGACAAAACTTCTCATATCATCTGGCTTGAACCGGAAGGTTTCGACAATGACGTGATATACCCGAATGGCATATCCATGACCGTACCTGCAGATGTTCAGCTCGCCATGCTGAAGACCGTAAAGGGTCTCGAGAATGTGGATATGCTGCAGCCCGGGTACGGTGTGGAATACGACTACGTTGACCCACGAAACCTGTTCTCTACCCTCGAGACCAAACGCATTGCTGGCTTGTACCTTGCAGGTCAGATCAACGGAACAACTGGTTACGAAGAAGCAGCCGGTCAAGGAGTGATCGCAGGGATCAACGCTGGATTAGCGGCACAAGGCAAAAAACCGATGAACCTATCAAGAGCAGATGGCTACATCGGCGTCATGATCGACGATCTGGTCACGAAAGGCGTATCGGAGCCCTACCGAATGTTCACCTCCCGCTCCGAATATCGCATGTCTGCTCGCGCCGACAATGCAGACACAAGACTTACAGCTATGGGACGTGCAGCGGGTGTGGTCGGAGACAAGAGATGGACGGCGTTTGAGCGCGAAGAAGCAGACATCACCGAGCTAACAAAAGTCCTTCAAGAAAAGACGCTAGGATGGACAGAATGGAACAGACAAGGCTTCAACGTCCGCAACGACAGTACGAAACGCTCCGCCTACGACCTCCTCCGTATGCCTGCGACCTCTCCTTCATCCCTCGTTCAGACCCTCCCGCAAATCGCAAACTTCTCACCGCACATACATTCACGCGTCCAGATCAATGCTACCTATGCGCCCTACGTTGCCTATCAGACTGCTTCGCAACAGCGCTGGCTCAAAGACGAGGGTCTGAAACTTCCAGTTGATCTAGACTACGACGGAATTTTCGGTCTGAGCTTTGAGGAGAAGCAGGCACTCGTGGTGGCGAGGCCCGAAAGTGTGGGCATGGCGAGGAGGGTGGAGGGAGTTACGCCCACGGGGGCGTTGAGGTTGTTGCAGTATGTTCGAGGGGTTGGTAAGGGAGAGAGGGAGAGGAGGGTCAAAGAGGAGGTGGAGGAGAGGAAGAGGGCCTTTATGGGGGTTGCTGGGGATGTTGCTTGAGGTTTTGCGTCATGCGTTGTATTGCATTGGGCGGCGTTCAGGGTACTTGGTGAGAGGATAGAAAGAGGGCTGTAATATATGTACAAAAGATGTAAACATGAGATATCCAGCAAGTATTTTATTGACTTGGGTCTAAATGACGATGTGGAACCTGATAATATCTCTTGGTATCCCTTTGCAATCTCACGTCTCCTCTCTTCCTTTACGAACAATCTCTTTTGGGTACGTAGCTCCGGGGTATAAATTTCGTCGTGGTTCCAAGACAGCGCGACCTTTCGTTTGAAACACTTGGCACTGAGACGCCTCTGGACGAGTTATGCTGACTCTATCCTTCGATGCTTAGCTAGACCTTGTCCAGTACGAAGATTTTTGATATGGAACGATTTGAAGAGCGCTTTTTATTATACAGATGCACGAACGCTTGGTGCCAAGGGCTACATAATACAAAACCACCATTAAAAGCGGAAACCCACTTCAACTGACATCTACAAGGCTCGTCCCAATCACCCCTCAATAACCTTCTTCTTGATTTCCCCCTCTTTCCCCTGCTCCTTAACCCACAACCATGCCGCACCCGCAATCACACTCCCAAACGTCGCCGCAATGATCATTCGTCCCCTAAACCCCTGCTTCTTCTTCAACACCTCATCATCCCCCAAAATCTTCACTGCACTCTTCATCCATGCATAACTCAAACCACTGTACACAGTGGTCCCAGCCACCACCCCACTCATGCCTTTCACCAACATGTCCACACCCTCGGGTCCGCCTAGGCCACTTTGCATCGCCATCAGCAGTCCCCCGGCAGCGGACTGCGTGGCTGCTGGATCGTGCAAAAGGGAGACACACATCGTCGTCCCGATGAGTCCGAGTTGGAGGAAGGTGTTTAGCTTGGAGATGGTGGTCGGATGGACCTCCGCGCTTGGAAGGGAAAAGTCCCAGTACCGCGCGAGCGTCTTTGGTGCGGGCAGGGACGCATAGCGGAAGTAGATAGCGGCTGTTGCAAGGCTGGCGTCACGGCCAAGGATTAGAGCTGCGAGGGGAAGGGGGAGAGTGCCGTTTATCGCTAGACAGGTTACGAGGGTAGTCATGAGGGCTTTGTCGGCCATAGGGTCTGAATTGTACGTCAGATGGATCGTTCGATTTGAGATTCGTGAGTGCATAATAGACACCGTATGGGAGATGGCATATCTTACCGACAACGCTGCCCACGACTGTTTGCAGGTTCCATTTCCGCGCAATCCAGCCATCAAGCAGATCAGAGAATCCAGCGTAGAGGAAGAGGCCAAAGGCGTAGAGATGGTAGTCGTGAATGATTAAGTATCCGAGGACAGGAGTGGCGATGAGGCGGCTGAGGGTGAGAAAGTTGGGGATGTTGTATATTTGCTCGTTGGGATGCGTTAGCTTTTTGGCTAGGGTTGAGGTTGAGGCCGCTGGATTCTAGATAAAGTTAGCTTTTAGGTTCATATGCTAAAGCGTGTGATTCGCCCGAGTTTCGAGGGAACTGCTGAAACAAATGTGTAAGACAGAATGGGGAAGGGAAACATATAGAGTAGTAATTAGCCCTTGGAGCAATTGCTGATACATGTTCCATTGACCACCAATGCTATTTGTCGTCGTGAAGGCTGCCAAATCTTGTGCACGTATTGAAAGAGTGGACAGTACGGAAGTAGAGAAAACGGAAGATGTAAACTGCTGCAAGTGGCAAGAGGCACAAAGGCAATACAAAAAGGGATCCATGTCCTACCTGTAGGTCCGAAGAGGGCGTAGCTATTGGCGTATGTTTGCTCACATCCTCAGGCCTTGTGTGCAGAACAGCGGAAGTGCTGAACGGTGTCCGCCATGCTAGATTGCGATTCTGGAGCACTCGCGACCGCAAATGTGATGTTGAACGCTGAGCGAGGCTGTTTTGCGTCCAGAAGCAACAAGCACGTGCGCGTCCAGCAGGGAGAATATGGCGTAACCGCGGAAGGTGCTTGTTGATCGCTCGTAAGTCGTGCCTCGCCAAGGTAGAGAAAGCAGTACTCGCCGACGACATAGTGCCGTAGATATCTGCTATCGTGGTGAGTGGTACATGTGATGTTTTATCGTCACCCTCAACGTCACGGCTTCATGCGGAGGAAGCAGGTGTTTGCAATGTTTGTTTGCCAAGACTGCGCTAACATCGTCTTTGGCATTAGCGTGAAGGGCCTTGGATAGACCTCATGTTTCCAACCTCCTCCACCTCGAACGTCATAACGCGACCTCTTGTTTCAAACGTTTGAGGAGTCCATAGCTGCTCTCTAGAATGTTGTGGGGCGGCCCGCCCGCCGCGCTTTGCATGCTTGTGGTAAGGGGCAGCAATGGCTCTGATGCTGCGTGAAGAAGACGTAAATATATCGCAAGCGTTGAGCGGTCCGTTGTTGGAAACACAGAGTTCAACGTTAGCTAGTGTCACTACAGATAGGACGGCATCTACTAGGACAGCATTGCCGCTCTCAAGTGATCCGAGGGAAGTCTTTTCGCCGAGGTCAGCAAGCTTCGAAACCGGCCGTCAACGACTCAAGCGCAGAGTGAGCGGACCGCTTCGACGTCGGTTGCTTATCCACCAGTGGTCACATCGATGTTGGCAATGAGCTATTGCCACGCATGACCTGCAAAGACCTCTCAGTATCTCCGTAGCCTGCTCATAAAGGTATCACTTATCTCAGCAGCTAAGGCGGGAGAGCATTTATTGATTTCTGGCGACCCTAGTGCTCATCTCGTTCTGACAGCCACTGTTAAATTGCTTTAGCTCGGCGTCCCGAACCATCACTGTCACTCCGAAAACAGATGGCATCAGCTAATACTGTATGCATCGGCTATGGTCTTGAACGGGTTATATGCCGTGTGATGCTGGACTTTAACGTTTTGATATCTTCATTTCTCAATCATCTGTCGCAATGTCTCCACAACAGATTCTTCTTACGGCTTCTAGCGCTGGAGATTTAATCAAGGAGAACGTAGAAGCCCTGTCCTCTTGTCTTCGAGGCTCGGAGCCCTGGTTGGATCCGGATGACCCCGTGTGCTCGTTGTGCGGTAATCTTACCACTGTGGTTTTCAGAGGCAAAGGTTCCGTGCACCCACTTGAACACGAATCGTACGTTACGCCTACATTTGATCCGGGCACATTCAAGCAGCATTGCAGCTTCGCGGCGGACAACGGAGACGGTTCCACACTTGCGAGACCTATACACCGACCGAAGTTCAGTCCTGAAGCAAGCACACCTTGCCGCAGACGTGCGCTCAAAGCCTTCGAATCGCGACGATCCACTCCTCGCCGGCTCACTCGCTCTACGACCACCGATCCTCGGGGGCAGCGAACGCTGATGTTCGAGAGCTGATCCAGCATCCGATGCCGACCAGATTCAGATCAAGACTAACTATTGCTCGTGGTTTCGATCTCGGTCAATGGATCCGCAAGACCAAATTTTGAATTCGCAATCTCCACGCGAAGACAGGTCCATGCCAGCTCCAGATCCAGGATGCAGCCGACGGCACACCTACCGCACCCGCTCATCGAAGCCGGCCAGCAGGGCGTCTTTTCCACTAGCGTATCATGCGAGCTAGCGTACCCCACACCCAAATCTAGAGCATCCGTTTCCAAGGTCCCCCCCCTTTTGATTTCGAGTAAAGTTTGGAGCGCATGGTGGCGTGTAGTACGACTCGACAAAGTCCCGAGAGATGAGGGCCACGCTACATCCGGCTGCATTTCCGCTAAGCAAACTTTAACATTGTGGCACGAAAGTTTGCGACGGACTTTGGGAGATAGATGGCGTTGGGCCCGTTAGCTCCAGAATCAAGAAAGAAAGAAGAAAAGCTCTAGAAGCTCCTGTCACGGTTTCTCATAGTCAGCCCGCTTTTCTCATACATCCAAAATCAGGAGCTTACTTCTTTGGGTCTACTGGCGATCTTACGCAACTCTCCGGCCATCAAACAAAGAAGATCCCGAGTGGAGTTCTACTCGAGAGAATTACTAACGGATCTCATCCAGACAGCCGCCAGGACAGTGTGGTGGTAGGGTTTGATACTGCTCCTTCAAGCGAGTAATCAATCTGAAACCCCCGACACTCTGATACACGGTCGTCGACTCTGATACAGCGGGAGCAGATCATGAACATCAAACACGCCTTCCGCCGTGCTGGGAGCGTGCTTCCTCGTGTAGCACATTCCTGTGGATGCGTCCGTTGTGTGGCAGGGCGTCAAGAAAGTCCAACTACAAGGATAAGCCGGATTGCGACCCAACACAACTCCCGAGCAGATTGCTCAGCCGGACTTGCTCACCTTCAGCAGGCAAGAGTACGGTGTCGATTTACCAAAGACGGAGGTTTTCTGTCGTGACATCAGGTAAATTCGAGGCCGGCTAGCATCAGCTTGTCAGTGGTGAGGGATGCTGGAGATGCTTTAGAAGAGCGCTGAGACACTTGTGCCATATCAACGCGTGCTGACAGGAGCCGATGTGAGCAATGGAGCGGCTATGAAGGCTACTAAACCATCCCAGGTGTTCCATTACGCCTTTCCCTTGAGGATTGCTCAAGTTTGGGGCACAGAATCGCTGTCTGGAAAGCTTATCCGGAGGCGGCTCAGCATGCAGTGTCTTCCACTACGGTAGACCTCATGTCTTACTTGTACAACACACTTTGTACCCCAGCCTCATCGATTAATTACATTGGTATTTTCCCAATTTGCAAATGATCACAAGAATAGCCAGCCTCGCCTAGCCGTTCAGAGTTCAGAGACGCATTTGTCACGACTGCAACGGCATGACTTCGCTCTGGCTACGAACGGCCACGCCGCGTCCCAAATGGGCTCGTGTCGATGTGACATGACATTGGTTTTTCTGCAAGAACAGCAAACGCCCCGCAGGTGGTCAAGGCCAACTACGCCGCATGCAAGAAACGATGATTGAAGCGAGCCCATGCTTATCCGGAAGACGCCTCAGCAGCCCGTTGAGGCAGGCGAGGATGCGATGGTGGGTTTCAGACGCCCGCTAACGCAGGTACTGGCCGCCGAGTCCCAAAGTGATGTTTCCTCCGAAGGCACGCCAGCATCACAAACGCAGTTTATACCAAGGCGTTGTTGTTTGGGGAAACAGCGGACCCAAGCGCACAAGGCGATGCTGCAACAGTTTCACAGGCTTGCAACTCGTGGAGCTCTTGGGCCAAGTGTGACCTCGAAGCACCCGGCGCAATCCACTCTGCTGATGCAGCACGTTGGGCACATGGCATCCAGACTCGCGCGAAGGTGCACTGAGGTCAGCAAGTGGGCTCGACCGCCGGCCCGCTCACGCTCGTTCATGCCAATCGCGATCATCACGTCGCTTGTCATGGACGACCACTGGATAGGCGGCTGCTCAGACGAAGCTCTTACAGGCTTACAGAGGCTCTTCAACGTGCAGCCCTATCAAGCACGCTCGAGAGTGTCACGCTGAGCGCGCGCATTCTTCCAGGTGCAGAGGCTGGAGGAAGAAATTACGGTTGTGCACGCCAGGACTCTCGAGTGCATAAGGGTGGGCGGTGATGGCAGAATCCACACTTTGACATCCAGGTTGAGCGCTTGCAGAGCCGGCATTATCGGTTATTATTCGCTGACTCGCCGTTGAACGGGACCAGAGGCGGGTGAAAACGGTTAGGACGGTACCCAAAAGAAACTCTGAAACGAGTCATGACGGCGCTCACTGGCCCGCGCTCGCAGCGTCACGCTGAGCAGACTTCGCGATGCCAGTCTCGAGACGGCTTCCACACCTCGTCAGTCAGCCCAAAGAGCGGCAGAGGGTAGGGCTTGACCGGCCACACCATTGACGAGAGAGGGCCGGAAGCTGGTCGCGCCATTGGGGGAGCCGGAAGTTACTCCAGCATCCCCACCGGCGGCGGAAGTGGATGCCGTTTCAGCGTGGAGATCAAACCTGGCGCCGAGTGCTGCTTCTGCTGGTTCCTGCATCTGGGTGCACGGTGCTTGCACTTCACATCATCTGTTGATCCGCCACAGCAGATGCCAGAAACGAGGCAGCGGTTCGTGTGATGACGGCGCTGGGTTTGCAGAGCGCTGCAGGCGTCATGGCCAGAATGTGATGTTCCTGCGTCCGCGGTGCCTGCAGAGCGAGCAGCGCTGCGAGGCGAGGCGGGCAACGGGCATTTAGCAACAGCAATCTTACCGCGAATTGCACCAGCAGCGCCCACGCACGCGTGACTCCAGCGTGGGCAGGAGAGGTGGGCAGAAGAAAACATGTCGGAAACGTTGACCGATAACACGAGGCCGACGGGCAGCGAGCGACGGGCAGCCATGTCGGTCGCCTGCAGGCGCTGAGTGGCCGCGGTGTCCGCTATTCAGAAGGCAGGCTCGATAGGTAAAGGATGGGCGGTGGTGTTTATCTAGGGGTGGCTGCGGTGGTGGTTTGAGCGACGCAGGCACAGGGTGTGCTCAGCGAAGGGCCCTTGGTGAAGCGATATCTGACGACACGGTCCGCACCCGCAGGGCGATCCATACTCGATGCAGGTGCAGCATCGTGGACGGCGTGACAGCGTGGACAGAGCATGTGCCGGCGGCCGTGGCCTGGCCGCGTGGTGTGGGGTGGGGAGGTGTGCGAAGGCGAGTCGTTTGCGCAGGCTGGTGCTATGCCGCATCGGACGAATGCAGCGCACGCACGCACCGAGCCACGGCGCACGCAGGACAGGACTCGCAGGAGGTTGGTTCTGGGGAGGCGATTGCGGGTGTGTCGCTGTGTCGCTGTGTCGCTGTGTCGCTGTGCCGTCGTCCAGGCTGTCCAGCGTCCGGCTCCAGCGTCCAGCGTCCAGCGCCGTCGTCCAGGCGGTTCTGGCGGCCGTCCCGGCCCACCAGTCCACCAGCAGGCTGTCCACCAGCAGGCTGCCCACCAGGTCCTCCAGGCCGCCCGCCGCCGTCCGCACAGGCTGCGCGCGCGAGTCGGCCGCTGCTTGGCCCGCAGGGGCTCGTGTCGCGCGGGCGGTTGATTCGCGGGCGGCGGGTCGTGGGCGGGCATTGGCCGCTCTCGCGCCCTCGCCTGCGTGTCAAGGACCGGGGCCAGGGCTGAGTTGGGAGCGGGCCCCGAAATAGATGATTCCCAAACGACTAACTCCTGTTTCACCAGCCCTCCGACACCTAAAGCTCTGCCACTCCCCCCTCAGAATCGCGTTTCGTGTGTCCTAAAGCTACAACTTCCACACTGCCCAGTCTGCTCGACGTCGAGACTGCTCAGGCTTCCGAGGCAGGCCCTCTATTCGTTTTATCTTCTTTGAACACACCTCAAACCCTCGCTGGCCCCTTTCCTTCGCTCTACGCTTCACGTTATATTATTCGCACCCGGCAGGACCTTTTGATCGCCTTATCCGTCTCGTTTTATCGCCGCAGCACCCGCTCCTCGTCTGACATCCGCTACTGCAAAACACGCGAGAAAGGACGTCGTGTTGCAGCGCAGCATGTACTCCCAACCTCACGGCGCCATGCCGCCGCCGCAGTCGCGCTCTGTCGCCCCCGAGACCTTCTTATTAGATCAGGACGCTCAGCAAAGCCTCCCGCCTGACAGCATCGTCGCCCTGCAGCAGGTCGACAACCGTACGTCTCTCCCACCGCCGTCAGCCTCGTCGCGCATCCCGTCTCGCCCGCGCGCACCGACCTGCTCCCGCGCCTGCTAACCCGCCGCAGTCAAGTACTTCCTCATCTCGGCCCCAGTAGACTGGCAACCCGACCAATACATCCGCCGATTCCTCTTGCCCACTGGCGAGTATGTTTCGTGCGTGCTATGGTGAGTGCATTCCGCTGCATTGTTGTGTGCCCAATTCCTCGTCGCCCCTGCTGACACGGCCCAGGAACAACCTCTTCCACATTTCCGGTACCGACATTGTGCGATGCCTGTCCTTCCGATTCCAGGCCTTCGGCCGCCCAGTCAAGAACTCCAAGAAGTTCGAGGAGGGCATCTTCTCCGATCTGCGCAACCTCAAGTCGGGCACCGATGCCTCGCTCGAGGAGCCCAAGAGCGCATTCCTTGACTTCCTCTACAAGAACAACTGCATCCGAACCCAGAAGAAGCAGAAGGTCTTCTACTGGTACAGCGTGCCGCACGACCGCCTGTTCCTCGATGCTTTGGAACGCGACCTCAAGCGCGAGAAGATGGGCCAGGAGGCCACCACCATGGCCGTCAGCGAGCCCGCCCTATCCTTCGAGTTCGACTCGTCGCAATCGCTCTTCGAACAGCTCACCAAGGCCCAGCAGACCAACTCGTCATCATTCAACAACAACAACGTCCAGAGCCAGAACTACTCACAATCGACCTCACCGGTCATGCGGGCCATGGACTCCATGCCCCCTCCCCACATGATGCCACAGCCTATGCCGCAGGCCATGCCACCGCAGATCCACGAGGAGCCACTCAACCCGATGGCCCAGTACGGCCAGATGTCGATGGCGCCGAGCATGCAGCCCACTCCTGCTAAGAGCAGGGAACGGGATTACCCCCCTCAGGTGCAATACGACAGGAACGGCATCCCGCTCTCGCAAGTTCACCAGCGCCACAGCTCCATGCCCGCATACATGGAGTACTCGCCAGCGCCGTCGTTCGTCTCCTCGCACTACGAAGACTACAGCACGCGCGGCATGTCTTTCGAGCCTCTGACACCGCCTCAGCACCAGATCAGTCTCGGTGCCGAGCCCGCCTACATTGCCAACGAGGACACTGGCCTCTACAGCGCCATCCCCGACCTCGGCGTCTCCACATCGTTCAACCCGTTGATGAACATGCCCCCGTCAAACCTGATGGGCCCCGGCTACTCCAGCGTCACAAGACCGTTCCCTCCCGGAAACGTCTACTCTGTCATTGAAGGCTCCCCCACATACAAGCAACGCAGGCGGCGGTCGTCCATCTCACAGGGTATCAGCGCTGCTATAACCGCAACGGGCGCCGCACACCAAGTCCACCGTCCTAGTGACCTGAGGCGGTCAATGTCAAGCTCCATCGTCCCTGTTCCTGAAGGCGACGAGGCACAGTCGCACTCGACCCACAACTCCCCCAACAGTGTGACCGGCGGTAGCTTGTCCCAGCCGATGCCAGAAGCGAAGCCCACAGTCGACATTTCGCGACACGGTACCCCGCTCCACACCATTGAGGACAGCCCGCCGCAACAGCATTCCCTTCTGCCTCAGGACGACCTCAGCAACCTCGTCAACGGTGACATTTTCGAAGCTCCCCTGCAGCACAGTGCGGTGGCCCGCACTGCGGCCGCTCCTGGTGTCTTCAGGCGCGCACGCAGCGCCACCATGATGGAGATTGGTCCTTATCCCCAGAAGTCCCATTCTTGCCCGATCCCGACCTGTGGCAGGTTGTTCAAGAGGTTAGAGCATCTCAAGAGGTAAGCGCCCATCATTCCCATGACTCCCTAGTGTAGCCGCTCACTAGGCGCCTAGGCACGTGCGTACGCACACCCAGGAGCGACCATACGTCTGCCCGCTTTGCAACAAGGCTTTCTCGCGGTCGGACAATCTTGCCCAGTGAGTTGCCTTTGCAGCCTTGCCGTTTGAAACAGTTTGCTAATCTAGTAACCTCAGACATCGTCGCACGCATGAACCCCGCCAAGACGGCGAGCCACTCGACTTCAACGAGGAAGATATGGAGGGCGAAGACGAACACCTCCACTCCCTCGAGGAGGAGTCGCCTGATTCGGGCAACGAGTATCTCTCCAGCATGCACATCCCCACGTCGATCTCCGATATACCAGGCCCGCTCTCCATGGGCAGCATGGCACCTCCTCAACAACTCATTGCGGCGAACAACTACTAGTCCGCTCACATTTCCCAAACCTCTTCTATCCGAACAACCAAAATCACTACTACCGACCTAGCGCATATCACATAGAGTGCGATACATCTTTCCTTATGTACTGCCGTTTAATTCCTTTAGACTTTCTTGAGCATCTTTCACGATGGCTTCGCATTGCATGCATCTTACTCTCTTGGTTTCCGTCCCTATTCTCTTTTTCCGGGGCGGATCATTTCGGATTTCGGGGTGGTGGTTGGAAACAAACTTATGACGAACATGAGTCACAGTACCCTTTGCTTTATTTTCTTTCTTTTCCTTCTTATTACGCTTTCTCTTTTCGCTTTTTTCTATTATTCTTGGTATCGGCTTTTCGGTCGGTTTGGTTCGAGTGCGGCCTTGCATGCAAAAGTTGGTTAACGCGCGATGCATCCAGTGCGGTTTCGAGCGCACTGCTGAGCCGGGAACGAAATATACACACTCTCGCAGAGCGGAGATGCGAGCGCGGTGTTTGTTGCTGCTGCTTTTCTTCTGTGGATATCCAACGTAGTTACCCAGAGCCTATGGCACATTGTATTATAGCTGAGAATGCCTTGCTCATGCAAACTTGGTCGCGCGCTTCCGCTCTATCGTGATGCACCCACTCCGTCTGCTCGCTCCACGGCTCCCTCGCATCGATCGGTCATCTACACCATGCTATCTCAAATTCCCGCCTCGATCTCCAGACGGTGCACCAAGGCCGATCTTTCAGGGTCTACCCTGGGCCATCGCACAAACAACTCCGGGACCGTTTGGCCTGCCGGCGATCCAACACCATCACTAAGCGCCCCTCTAACCCGCACCCGCCGCAGCCCTACCGAGCTATTCCGTCTCACCCACCCATTCGCGCACATCCAAACAAGCAAACAACACCAAGCCAGGCGCCATCGTCGCCTTTCCCGCCCGGCCCCCATTCTGCAGCCCGCGCAAGCGCCCCGATGCAGGCTCACGTTGTCCGACCGCCTTTCGCGACGGGCTGCGGCCGTGCGCTGGGCTTGCGCTGACCTTGCGTCATGCAGGTCAGACTACGCGCGGGCTTCATCTTGTGTAAGTGTTTGTTGGATGTCGTGTAGGGTTTGTTTGCGTGCTGCAGATCGCTTCCTTTGTGTGCGGTGGGCGTGGACGGAGTCGGGGACGTGGACCGGGCACGGGGAGTTCGATGAGCAGGGTCCTGGGAAGGAGTTGGGTGTTTGCGGGAGGTTGTGCGGTAGGGGTTTGGGGAGACGAGGTCGACGGGGAGTTTCGAGGGCGTGTTTGAACGGGTGGTCTGTGGGTTTGCGGCGTTGTGTTTGATGGTGGGCGTTTGGCGGGTGAGATGGGTCTGTTTCGCGAGGCCGGACTCGACGACTTTGCGTACTGCTGTTGAGGTTGGTCGGTGACATGCTTCGAGGTGGTCCCGTCGAATGCGACATGCGGAGAGAGCACTCGAGAGACTCGATCCGCGCATTCAGTCTGTCAGTCCACCCTAGACAAACCCCCGATACTCAAGCCGTTGTGTCCACAGAACCACAAACCGCAAGTGATATCCCTCTTTCGCACTATCTTCCATCGTCTTCACAACCAGGAGCTCCTGCTTAGCCAGCGTCTGATCTAAAACTCTCCTCTCGGCTTCATCTTCCTCCTAATATCTCTCCTCCGCTCAAACCTCCTCATATGCTCCGTAGCACTTATACATCGTCCGCGTTGTACGCAAGACATACTGCCATGATCACTATGAGGCCTGGATTTGCGATGCGTTCTACTCAGAGAGCAGAGATAGCGACGCGGCAGATTGCTTCGCGTTACGCTTTTTGGGAGGCGCCACAGGTTGGAATATGGCGTGAGCGTGGTCGATGAGCATATGGTTGTCAAGGAGGCCGTTCGGACTATGCGGTTGAGGGTTTGAGCTGGAGAGATTGTGTGTGTTCTCTTGTGGGCGATAGGGAGTATCGTTCTCTTGCAGTTGGAAGTGACTCGCTCTTATAGAGAATGCGACTGTGTCGTGGAGGTTAGAGCGCCTCGACTCGCCTTCTGGCAACTATACAAATTACATGCAGCAACGTATTTCTTGAAGTCATGGTCAACCGTGGAAGCGATGACACTGGAGCCCTGAGTGACATGTGAAATGTGACGTGACGCGTGACTCATAGCGCAGTCTGGAACAGTTGGACAGACGAACAATCGTTGCTGAGCCCACTTTCGACTTTTGAGTACGTTTATGGTAGTTGGTACATTCGAATTTGGGGGCCATGATGATTAGGTCACTGTCGCTAAAGGCCGCGAGCGGGGTTCTCCTCGCTGGTCTGTTCACCTTGCTCTTCCTCCAATGATCCAGACACCTACAGATACGCCAGCTGACTTGTTCTTTTTGTTGGCAGTAGTATCCATCGCTCGTCCAGTCCAAACGACACCTACCAAGTCACGTTCTGCGTCGTACCTTCCATATACTGCCTGAACCTAGCCTGCTTGGCGAGCCTCACCACAAAATAACATAGCCTCCATCTACCTCACTGCAGAACCACTTGAAGCGATTATTATAGATTCCTTGAATCTCCAAAGTGCGTCCACAACATGTGGCTCCTCGACGTCAAAACACTTGAGTTGAAAGAATTCTTCGGCCACAACATACCTCCATATGTCATCCTCTCGCATACATGGGGCCCAGAAGAAGTGAGCTTCGTCGAGATGAAGAAGTGGAAGTACAGAGAAATGGCAGAGTCCAAGGCGGGCTTCATTAAGATCAAAGGGTGTTGCGATCAAGCCAGAAGAGACGGATTCGCATGGGCGTGGGTCGATTCCTGCGCGATTGACAAACGCAGCAGCGCTGAGCTTTCAGAGGCTATAAACTCCATGTTTCAGTGGTACAAAGACTCTGATCGCTGCTACGTCTATCTTTCGGATGTGCCCAGTGGCAGCGAGGCAATCTCAATGCTAAAAAAGAGCAGGTGGTTCACACGAGGTTGGACACTTCAGGAGCTCGTTGCGCCGCGCAAGATCGTATTCTTTGCACAAGATTGGTCTCCCATCGGCTACCAGGCGCGCTACACAGACCTCTTCGATTCCGGGGAAATTAGTATCAACGCGTCTTCGGTCGATCTTACGGACGAGATATCGACCATCACGAACATTCCGAGAGACTTCCTCACGGGAGAACGAGGAGTTAGCCAAGCATGTGTAGCTCAACGCATGTTTTGGGCCTCACGGAGAGAAACAACGAGAGCTGAAGACCGCGCTTATAGCTTGATGGGGCTGTTTAACATCAGCATGCCAGTTATCTACGGCGAAGGATTGGAGAAGGCTTTTGAACGGCTGCAACGCGAGATAGTTACTAAGACCACTGATCAGAGTATCCTCGCATGGCACAGACCAGACACAGTGTCACACAGCCTATTAGCCCAATCGCCTGATTGTTTCAAGGCTTCAGGGACGGTAACTAAGTTGGTGAGATCTCCGTGGTTGACCTGGACTTCGTTTTCTATGACGAACTTGGGACTGCGAATCACGTTGCGAATGAAAGACCCAGGTCCTTTGAAACCTGGACATAGCACGGAGGCTTTGTTAGATTGTTGCGTCAAGGCCGATGACGGCAAGACAGCAAGGATCGGCCTCAGACTCCATTTCTTGAGTATGGACTTCGAAGGACACGCTATTTTCATCTGCGAAAGGCTTCAAACATGGACCTTTTGTGAGGGAGAAGGGTATCCCATGAGTATGTTCCTACGGTATTGATCATGCCCGAAGTTACGATACGGGAAGAGCATGAAGCCGAGCGAAATTCCATCGGATCACTTTCGTTTGTTACCTCCCAGCAACGCAAAACGGCACTCTGACGCTATGCCTACTGGTTCATACACCATGGAAGCGGGGTTCGACTTGCTAGTCAAGAACGGTGCAAGTGTTACAACTGAAAATCCACGAAAATTATGCCTATCCTCCTGTTGGTCAAACCGCTGGATGTAGATGGCGCTTCTGACCACCTGCACAGCAGTTGTTTCGGGACAAATAGGAATTTGAGATTGGATTTCATCAGAGGTACGATCTATCACTATTGAACGATTGGGTGGGAATGTGCAGACAAAACTCTGAAGGCGCAAAACTATTTCCATGTCGAAACGGTTTTCGCTCACTCGGGTATCGTACAACAGAACTGGCTTTAGGCGTCGTCTTTGCCGGATCGATCGTGCTATTTGCAGGCTTGTTGGCCGCGAAGCCATGATTAAAAGTGGTGAGCGTGAACACTTGGAGTTTTCGCTGTCGCAATGTAAGCATAAATCACCCATGTGGATCATTCGTACCCACCTCGCATATGGTGCTAGAGGTTCTAATTTGGGGTAGTGCCTTTCCGGTCCTTCAAGCTGATGGCTTCGAGCGCTTGCAACACCTGCCGATTTTCCTTCTTCAGCGCTTCGAAATCGTCGTCCAGCTGCTTATGCCACGGGTAGAGAACGAACGCTTGGAATGCTAGCGCACTCGATCCCACGAGAAAATTCGTCACGGAAATACCTCGTGTAAAGAACATGGTTGCGGTACAGGCTTGTTTCTGAGTGTGGACTACAACGATCAAAAACCATCCAGAAATAGAGTACGAGGTTCATGACTCACTTCAAAAGACGAGATCAGGGAGACGAGATCAGGGATATGAGATCAAGGAGATGAGATGATTGCAGTACGAATGTTGCGGGTGCAGATCTCAATGTTAGAGTTCTCTTGCAAGTCCTGATTGTTGTCGAGAGTGGTGTTTAGCCCCAGGCTGCGAATAGCAAAGACAGTATGTCAGAAGAACAATAGAGAATCCCTACTAGGAAAACGCGGGCAAGACTATGTCGTAGACGCCTGGTCTTGGGCCGTTTCGCCATCCTCGGCATGTCCGACTGTTTACCGAGGGGTTCCCCATCTTACTACATTCGCATCTAACGATTCTGCGTCTGGCAAGAGACTCTTTAGCCTCTTTAGCGGCACCTTTGATGGCTGAGTTCTAGGTGAGAAATAATGTGTGCGGTATCCCAAGGCAAAGGACTATATACTGCGACTGTCCATCTCAATTGTCGGTTCCCCATCACAAGATCTCCAAGACACCAAGGCACTGCGCAGTCGGAAGGAAATGCCGTTCAATACAACGTCCCTTGTCGCGTTTTCTTGCGCCCTCTTTGGGCACTGATCATTTCAACTTCGATTTAATAAGTTCAATACCAATATGACAGCCATGACTGCGTCTTTCTTGACCATCCTGCTACCTACTAGCAGGGGTATATAATCAGTACAACAGCTGACAACTTTGCGATCACAACGAAAGATCATGCCATTTGAGGCATTTACCACGAGTCCAGAAGCGCATTGGTCCCAGAGCGGAACGAACCAGATTGCACATGTAAAAGCTCTCCTCACGCTAGAGAGCCTCGGAGTTAGGCAATCCCAGTCCTTCCGATTTATTCCCGACATTCATTGTTCGTGCAGCCAATCCCCAGCAAGTTCAACGTTGGCAATGGCCACAATGGCGTGTTTTTCTTATTTACCAGCAACACTCGCGTCGTACGATTTACGAATGCAGGCCCTAACCCATTGTTAGGACTTTCCCGTCTAAAATGCGCGGACGCGGAATCTGGGGTTCGAGGATCACATCCCGAGGGTTCGGTGGTAATCTAGTCGATGGGTTGTCTTGGAGGGATCCGTCCTTCGGTGAGCTGCGCAACGCGATATCCTTTTAGTCCCAATTTTCTGCTGCTAGTCTGCCTAAAAAAATCGCAAGCTCTTCCACGATGACCACTTCGCCAAAAACCATTCAATATCGCCGGTCAAAAGTACCTCCAAATCTGATTCCTTCTCTGCAAGCACCGGAAGCGCAAATACTGTGGATTGGATGCTCCGACAGCGGATTTGCTGAGACCAGAACGCTCGATGTACTACCGGAGGAGATCATCGTTCATAGGAACCTTGGGTGTGTCTTGTCGAATGATGATTTGAGTACTGCGAGTACGTTGGAGTATGCGCTGAGGATACTGAATGTATGCTCTACTAGCTCCACTAATCCGGGGGTTCTCTAATGTGGCGCTTAAACAGGTGAAGCACATTGTCATTTGCGGACACTACGATTGCAGGCTGGTCAATGTTGGCGCGAGAGATAGTTCTGTGGTAGAGTGGTTAAGGTGGGTCATACCTTCATGCTCTAGCGTCTTCACAATGATGTGAAATGACCATGTATACTAATACTGCATTTCAGAGATGTCGAAAAACTTTACGACGACCACCGAGGCGAGCTCGAATGTATTGAAGAAGTGACAGAGCGCAATCGTCGCTTGGTCGAATTACACGTCTGGTCGCAAGCTGAGTCGCTATCACAGAAGCCGGGTGTTGCGGAGGCGCTACGTTCCAAAGGACTGAAAGTGCATGCTTTGGTATACGACGCGAGCAAAGAAGAATGTGTGGAGTTGGTGTCGGTTGAACAGCCTTAGAAGTTGCGCGCTTCAAGTGCAGGAAGCCACACTGGCGGAGAAGCACACCGTCGATCGAGTGGGACTGCTCTAGTGAAATTTGCCGCGGTTTATAATTTCCAGTCCTCCGAAAGTTTTTGTGGAGGAGTATGGCATCGAAAGTGCTCTTAATTCATTTTCTGCTTCGGCAGCCTCGACCTTCTCCGATGACAGTACCTCTTCCAAAGCTCTTTGACGCGATAGATCCCACCTTCACCCCCTTCCTTACATCCGCCAGTTGTACCTTGAGGACCGATGAGCATCGTTCCAGCTCTTATAATCTCAAGATACGGATTCTCAGGCTTTAAGTGACGAGACATATCCAGTGATATCCAGTGCAAATACCTGAAACGCCATAGCTATTCGCGATACTGAGAAGGAGCAGAGTGGCTGAGTAGGGTAAGATCAAAAGGACCTAGGGTACTCTAGCCCTAAATATGTTGGTTTGGCCGACTATGATGATGTGTGTCTATTTTAGACCGAGATAATCGCACGGGATTCTGGTTGTTTCGTTCATTGAAGAGTGAGCGTAAGGATCGACACGAGTTGGTGTGTAAACCCAGCGGCTAAAGTCCCAGTAGGTGTTGATGACTTCAGTAAGACGCTGGGATACCCATCATGTCCTGAAGAGTTGTATGGCCAGCCAAATGGCTTTATTAGGTTCGACATGGAGTGGAAGAATGCTAGAGTCGTGCTGCCATAAAACATCGCGACAGAGTGTACTTTACCACCATCCTCTCGCCATTCCTCCGCAACCCAGACATTGCGCGCTGGGACCCCTTTGAATGAGCTTTGCAGACTGTGAATTTGTACCACAACCTGGGGCTACCTCCCATCCCCTCACCGTGCCTCAAACTGCACCATCTTCTCCGTCCTCAACTTGTAAAACGCAGAGCCCCCACACTCCCTACACCTAACACTGTCCTGATCCGACAACTCCACCTCGGCTCCACAAGGCTTGTTCCAGCCTGCGCATCGATAGCGAACCCGCCAGCGAGTGGGTGGTGGCACATACGTCTCTGCAAAGGGAGATTCGTCTACGGTAGAGGGATTATTCAAAGACTGGGGTGGCGACCCGTCACCTAGGTGATATGTTGATGGAGGCAGTGGGAAGGAGAAGGAAGTGTGGGTGGTGTTGTTAATTATTTCGATGAAGTGGTGGGAGATGTTTGAGTCATGGGAGGTGATTGAGTGGTGGGAATGTGAGGAGGCAGTGGATGCGGCGTCGGAGTCTTGTTCAAGTTCGATACCGGCGTCGCCTTCTTCTTCTTCTTCTGCTTGCTCGTTCTCCTCCGCATCCTTCTTTGGCTCTGGCACTTCCGCCTTCTCTTCAGAGCCGTCGTGGAACGCTTCTTCCGTAAGCTCGATCCCTACCCAGTGTTAGTACATCACTCCCACACAAAAGCTGTAACGCCTATATACCTTCATCCTCCTCATCACTCCTATTAAACGCATCAACGATCTCCTGTTCACTCGGATGTGCTGATGTTTCGGTCTCCGCCTTCAAGACATCTTTCGCATCCTCTTCAATCCCTTCGTCTACAAGCGAGTCGACCTTCGGCGAAGGAAAGCATTCCGTTCCAGCCATCTGTACATCCCGATCTTCCTCGCTGTCATCTTTCTTGATAGTCGTAGCGGGCGCACTCAGATTCGTAAGCGGCAACGGAAACAATACCTGCTCATCTCCCTCTCCAACTTCCATCTGCGCAACAGTCTCGGCTTGTGTGAGACTGGAAGGTGATTCCTCCCATATTCGACTTTGTCTTCGTGTCGTTGCTGGCATAATGGGTCTTAAAAAGAGTCTGTGTTCGTACTGCTGACACGCGATGTTGGGCGTGATCGCAGCGCGCTGCTTTACACGAGACTTGAGCTCGGAGCTGCCGCAGCACGGAAGCAACAAAAGATGTGTGAGGGAAGTCGTGACAGAGGAGAGAAGTGAAGACGCCATTGTGTTGGTGTTGGTTCGCTTTGCGACAGGTGTCGACTGCTGGACAAAGAAAACGTATGTGGCGCAGAGGGGACAACGCGATGTTTGCGGATAAAGAATAAACACCAGTAAGATATGAGACGAGAACGGTTAGAGCAGGGCACGGGGAATGTCGAATTCGCTGCACTTGCAGAAGCTGGAATGCAAATATGCTTACATACACAATATGGTACAGAGGACTTACATTCCTAAAGTCCACAGCGACGTTACATCATTCTTCCACCTTTGTTATGGACCTCCACAGCCTTCTTGAACAACTCTTTGCAGGGAACCTTGCTGCCTAGTCGCGCACAAAGCAGAAAGGCGCCACTCAGCTTCCGATGCAAGCTGTACGTTTCTTCGGGCGGCGGTGCCAACCTCTCCTTCACCATCACCGGGATCAAGTTCCTAACTCTATCCGTTATAGTCTGGTCTCTGAAGTCGTAGACGTCCGGACCGGAAGCTTTGAACGGCTCAGCGAGCGTAAGTACAGACTCGACATGCGCCTCAAGCATGGCTGGCGACTCTGCGCCAGTGAGGTACCCGAGTTCAATAGAGAGATCGCGAATCGTGGGCTTGTCGCCCTTTGAGGCGGCGATAAGAACGTTGATATAGGGTTCAACAAAGCGGTCGGGGTATTCGCGCGATGCGCCAAAGTCCAATAGCTCGATCTTGTGTGTTTTGTCGTTGTAGAGAAAGTTGGTCCAGTTAGGATCTGTCTGCATAAACTTGAACTCAACAATCTCGCGGAGACAGAGGCGCAGGATTTGGGTGCCGATCCAGTCGCGTTTCTCCTGCGTCAGCTTTGGTAGCTTGGCAACGCCTACGCCGTGTACCAGCTCGGCTGTGAGGACTTCACGGCCGCTCGCTTCTGGGATGACTTTTGGTACTAGGAATGCGTCGGTGTCATCGGCGAGAGCTTCGCGAAAGCGCGTTTGCCATTCCGCTTCACGGACGTAGTCGCACTCCCAGCCGAGCTCCGTTCGGGCATTGGCAATAGTTTTGTCTAGAAAGAGTCCACTGGGCAGCAGACGCGATGCCGTCAGCAAAACAGAAAGGTTGTTCAAGTCGGAGTCAATTGAGTTCGCGACCCCAGGGTATTGAACCTTGACAGCCACTTGCTGCTTGGTTGACTTCAAAACAGCTTTGTGTACTTGACCAATAGATGCGGCGGCAATGGGCACGTCTTCGAATGAATCGAAAAGCTCTCGCCAGTCCGGCCCAAGGTTACTAGATAGCACCTTATCGCGTTGCGATGCCGGCATGTAATCTGCACTGTCTTGCACGCGCTGCAGAACGTCATGAATGGCCGGGGGCAGCATTTTGATATCTGATCACAGTCAATACATAATAAAGCAAGCGTGTGGAAAAAAAAGTTTACCTTGAATGCTGATCATCTGACCAAGCTTAAGAGCAGCACCACGCATACGTGATAGCTTTGCCACCAGAAGCTCGATATTGCCTGGACTAAGCATGAGCGACCCTCCTGAGGCGGCGGCGCTGCCAGTCGCACGCCGAAGGCTCTCTCCCACAGCGCCAAATGCCATGCTGGTCCCGAGGCCGGCATACTGCCAAAATCGGCCAAACCGAGACGATGGGACTCGCGATTCTCGCAACTCGTACGCAGCCTTATGCGACTCTGTATCTATCTCGTTGGGTAACTAAGATGTGGCCATTAGCATATCGGCAAGACTTAACTGGCATGGAAAGATTAAGGTACCTCTGACACTGGTGAAGCCGCTGTCTCCGCATCCTTTGCCAGCTGTGAAGCCAGATCCTGCATTTCCTTCTCGGTAGTCGCGGGCTGCGTTCTCTCCACAGACTCCACCGGCGCTGACGGTCTGCCATGTCCGACTGCAGTCTGAGAACTATCCTGCGGCTTTCTAGCCGCGCCTTTGAGAGTAAAATGATCCTTATGCTCGTATGGATTACCTCCGAGCATCTTGGCTATCCGTTGTGTCCGGAAAACGTCGGTATTGATGCCTTCTGGGGCATGGTCCTGCTCCGGGACTGCAACTTCATGCGGCAGCTCTTTCTTCTGGACTTGTTCTCGACCCGGCTCAGGTACGGAATAGTACACGTCTTGGTTCAGCTGACTATCTTGGACGTGGTTGTCACTCTCTTGTATATCCTCGGTATGCTTTGGTATTTGTGTCTGCGGCCATGACGGTGGTAACGGCTCCGACTCCACGGATCTGGCGTAAAATACATCTCTATCGTGACCGGCCCGTAATCTTTGCACTTGCGGAGTAATAGGAGGTCGGTATGGATCATTGGTGTGAGACGGGATACTATCCGAACTCTGTTGTCGTGACGAGCGTGCGTGCTCCATTGTAGTTCCTGAGGGCTGTCTAGGCCTTGGTATTGTAGAAGCGTCCGATTCTGCGGGCCTTAGGCCCTCGCCCATTTCCTCCTGTACATGGTCTTTGGCTAACGGCTCCTTCGATGGTTCTGACACCGTCCGTCGTGAGAAAGTGTCCTGTCCCCTCGCCTCGTGATTCAACGTTACCCCAGCTGAAGGAATCGTCCCATCCGGGAACGGCCGCCGTCTAGCTTCCTCTTGCTGTACATTCAGCCCATCCTCCGCTGGCGATTCGGTCTTTGTGTTCTTCCCTGACCGGCCATGTTCCTGGTCTCTTCGTACCGTCTCATGTGCACCCGCCTGCGCCCTCTCCGCCCTCCCAGTCTCTGTCCGTGGTATATCCCCATCTTGTGCGCCGGTCGCTCGCTGAGCGGCCGCCGCCGCGTATCGTGGAACTTCTTCGTTGAGCCGCTTCGAGAGGACAAGCGCCGCGTCGAGCGTGAGCGTCACGCGATCTGTCTGCCTCTTCGCAGCTTTTGCGAGACTCGACGTCTTGCTGTAAACATCGAGCTGCTGCGAGCGCAGCTTGACGTGCTGCTGGGCGATGGATTTGGAGGCATTGAACAGCTTCGCGGCGTCGATGAGCCGTCTGCCTGCCATTGGAGCTGGAGAGGATGTTATCGCATCGACTGACTCATCTTAGATGGCTGACAGACGTCAACATGGAGCTTGACGGGCTGGCGAAAAGGCATCATAGCGTCATAAGCTTGTTGCGTTTAAGCTTAATCACACTATATCGTGATTGGTCGAGCGACTCCAAGCGATCTAGACCCGCTCAGGAAAGCATCCCACTTCATTCACTTTCGAGTTCGGTAGAGCGCTACTGTGCGACTCTCATAGTTCGTCCAGTCCATTACGCGCGTTTGGGGGGTTTAGATTCCAATATTCAATCGTTCGCACTTTCCTGCGTACATTTTGCGGGTGTGAGTCCAGCGTTCAAACACCCCCTATCCAGCAACTCCACAGCCTCGGCTTTTGGCAACCAGGACATCGTACGCCTCTGATGTGGTCGCTGCAAGCATAGACTCAGTATGAAGGTCGCGCTTCTCCAGTTCGCGCCGGAGGTGGGCAAGGTGCAAGAGAACATCCGGAGGGCGGATGAGATCTTGCGAGACACGAGGATACCTGGGGACATTCAGTGGCTAATTCTTCCCGAAATGGCATTTTCCGGTAAGTACTGTCGGAGCCAATGAGTCGTTCTCTTCCATCCTGTTCCTTCAAACAAAGCGAATGTATGTGTTGTATACTAGATTGTGTCACGAGACCGCTGTGTTCACGGATGAAATTTTGGAGGCATTTAGATGCACGATGAGGTAGAGGACATAACATTTCGACATTTAGAAGTAGAGTGGATATCTTCGTTCATGGTCGTTGGCGTTTCAGGAATACGGCTGACCAGACTTAGGCTACAATTTCCACTCCCTCGAAGAGATCCAACCCTATCTGGAACCAACAACAGCCGGCATAACTACACAATGGGCTATTCAAGTATCTCGACATTACAATTGCACCGTAACAGTCGGCTACCCCGAAATCACAACGACGGAGCCTAAGACGCAATGTACGTATAAGTAGACCGTATCTACGTTGTCACGCAAACATCCGATCTAACATATCCAGACAACTCCACTGTAACCATATCACCCACTGGTGAGATCCTGCAAAATTACCGCAAAGCTTTCCTCTACTACACAGACGAAACCTGGGCCTCCGAAGGACCCGTTCGATTTTCCACCTCCGCCTTAGGCACCATCGGTCCAGTCACCCTAGGAATATGCATGGACATCAATCCCTACAAGTTCCTCGCTCCTTGGGAAGAATACGAATTTGCCAATACTGCCTTGACTGCTCAAACCCCGATTATCTGCGTCTCAATGGCTTGGCTGTGCCATCTCTCGCCTACAGAGTTGATGGTGGAGCCTGGACAGCCTGATATCGCAACTGTGGCGTATTGGGTGGAGCGATTCCAACCGATTGTTGAGGCGAGCAGAGAGAAGGAGGGTCCGACGTACGTTCTGCTTGCGAATCGGTGCGGGGTGGAGAAGGGGGTCTGCTATGCCGGGAGTAGTACGGTCATGATGATTGAGGGAGGAGGCGTTAGTTTGTTTGAGACGGCGGGTAAGAGTGAGGAGAAGTGCTTAGTGGTGGATTTAAGTGAGCGACCTAAGTTTCAGGTTAGGAGTGGGAGATAGTGCGCAGGCGGAAGCATACGATTGCATACATGCTGCAAGGTAGCAGGACTTTCTCGGTCGGGTTTGAGGTGTCCACGTGGGTCAGCTGGACACTCTTGAAGAGCCATGCATAGCCAGATCGAAGCCGCACCACACCGACCGCAATCATCACGTCAGTCTCATCACACATCTCCATTTCAAATGCAGTTTGGACCAGCAAGCGTATTCGCATATCTCACTGCCTAACCCTTCATGTTTTCAGACCCCATAGCGCCAGAGTGAGTACCCGGTTCGGTTCTATGTCGATCCGCCACCCCTCAATTGATTCATGAAAGATACACATCATCGCCACCCCACTTCCACAATATCCGCTCGCATGCCATTGAAGAAACCGATCCCGTTGCCGCTCGTAATGGCGTGTAATGTATTGAAATTGAGGATCGTGAGAGAAGGGAGGCCGTGGGCGATGCGTTTAGATACCGATACGGGTCTTGCGCCAGTGTCGTCGCTTGGCGTTGTACCTGGATCCACGTTGTTAGTCCAGCTCATTCAAGTTCAGCCTTGCGGGATTCGCAAGGAGATGTCGCAGGTCGAGGGTGCGTACCTGATGGTGTTGTTGGTTCGCAGGCGGATCCACTGGGGGATCGGGCGGTTCTGCTTCTGAGCTTTCGCAAGCTTCATCTTCGTGCGGAAGGACTTGTGGGACTGCGCATTATCAGTATCGCGGATCGAATGGGTCGTATTAGGTGCGGCATACCGGCATCTTGACGGTTTGTGAAGTCGTCGATGTCGAAGGTTGTTGTCGTTGCAGGGAGGACGTTTGGCTAGTCGAAAAGTTGCTGTGTGCGGGTTCGCTTGCGGCGTTCGGCGCCAAGGGTTGGCCAGGACAGGCTTAGTGCAAGCACGTGCTAGCGCGACCTTTTCCTTCATTATTCGATCACTAATACCTGACGCGTCGCCTCGTCCACATTAGATAGCAGATAGCCCATCTCTACGTTGCGAGTTTTCAAAATTCTGTCTCTGCTTGGTGCTTCAAGAGAAACGACCTCCCCCTTGGTACGGCGCCATGGCTAACCGACATGCTGGGAAGACGCCCGACGGACTGGACTTTCTGTTCGTTCAATGTCCACTTTCGCCCAAGACTTGACTGACGAAATTAGGTCTATGAGTCTTGACATCGTCACTGTCCGTGTTGACGATCCTCCGGTAGACGTACCCGTTTACAAAAGCCTTATTTCTCACGTTGCCCCGTACTTCCGCGGCGCCTTTGACCATGCCTTTCAGGAGGCTGATGAGGGAGTCATTTGCCTGTCCGATGTTTCTGAGAGTACGTTCCGTATCTTCCTATCCTGGATGCATGCGCAACTTCTCGAGGGTCGTACAACCAGCCTGGACTTTGGCCCCGATTTGTCTTCCATTAGCCCATCGCATAGTGAGAAAGGCTTCGTAGATGTCTCACACGGCAGATCGAATTCTTCACTGTTCGATATCAACGGCGATCAAAAGATTATGCATTACGACGCCAGCGAGGTGAAACGACTTTACTACGAGAATCCCGACTGGCTTGCGTGGTACGAAGCAACGCTGAACTCCTTGCTGCTACTCTACATATTCGCCGACAAGTACTCTGTTCATCAGTTGAGAGACGACATCATGTCAGCAATGCTTGGGCACGTCCTTGCGTGGAACTTCTGGCCCGAGATAACCCATACGAACGCGATCAACATGGCTTATGAGCACTTGCCTTGCACTGCGCAATTCTCGCGATTCTTGACCTTGTCTGTCGCGTATCTGTGGGACGGTGCGGACGACAATGCCTCTAGGAAGGCCCTTGCGGAATTACCTCCCAGCTTCTTAGTAGATGTCACTATTGCCCAGGCTCGTATTATTGCGCGAGTTGAATCTGTGGAGAGTATCTCTGATGCACTCGAAGAGGATATTCCGAACTCCTGTACCTTTCACGAGCATATTGTTCGTGACGAGGTTCAATGTCGGCAGCGCTTAGTAAACGGCGCCCATGTGTTCGCCAGCATTATCAATACATGTTCTAAAGAAGCCGAAAAGACACTGGCAGTACGGTCATCTTCATAAAGAGTGGGTTGAGTGGCTGATGGGGAAGATTTCCAGTACACATCTTCTCGTATGTTGGAGAGTCTCCCGCGAATAGAGCCGCACATTGTTCCTGTGCGGCTATCCCCGCCCTCGGCACCTTGTAACCCGTCATCAGTTCTCTCTACGTGTCCGCCGGGCTACGGTCTGTTCCATTCTGGATCGGGCCCGCGAATTACATTCATAATTTCACGCATCGGAGTTTCAATAATCCTATGCATAGCTAGCCCCATTCTTAATAACGACTTGGCTAGATTCGACGTTGTTCACCTATCTTCGCCGGTGGACCACCGAAAGCTACCCTACACACGGATACGGAGACTTGAGATTAGGTACACCAAGCAAGTCGGCACCTGCATTCGTCACTCACACCTACCGACAAATCTGACACACTTACCTCGCGGCACGCCAAATAAGCCTAGCCGTACTTTGATTGCTCGCGTTTCATCGTGACAACTCCAGCTAGCTTCGCCGTGTCGGTCAACCAACCTCCTCCTCCTTCACACAGCTTCCCTATTTGAGTTAGCTTGATTAGCGTATTTCTTAGCGTAGAATCCATAGATACATCCTGCCCTTGCGGCACCTGTATACTCTATCAATCCGCCCTGGTTCGCTAGCTCCCATACCTTGGCAGAACATCGAGAGCAACATCTACAAAGTACCAATGTGGATTGTCAAAGAAACCAAACCACCCCTCCACTCGGCTTTATGGGGGTACCAAGCGAGCGATCACTCGAAGCCATACTCATTCTGTTTGATAGGACGTCGGTTTTTGACCTAGTCACTCTGCGGGTCGGAGACCGGCGAGCGAGGGGTGGAATCCGCTCATTCGGCTACTAAGACTGCGCTCCTGCTCTCCTCGCTGGGTTCAAAGTAGAGAGATCGCAGAATTGGGCCACGAAGTTGGTAAAGCTTATGCAGGGCTGTCTGCACGTGTTGTCACATATTGGCCCACGAGTGCTTGAGCCTCGGGGTACACATTCGCACTATGTAAAGCTTGTTTAGAGAGGCCCTAGCACGTTGTTCTTCCGTATTCGATCC
>Ga0247733_1000200_pt1 | contig 67250 bp, 70 predicted proteins | sample UWRJL043104R2_FD_180932 | JGI IMG/M metagenome (GOLD analysis project Ga0247733, IMG submission 180932) | Plant litter microbial communities from Arlington Agricultural Research Station in Wisconsin, United States - UWRJ-L043-104R-2 | ecosystem: Environmental > Terrestrial > Plant litter >...
ATTTGCTGATTGATGCGATCGTCTTCGCTGAGTGGAATCTCTGCGGGTGCAGAGGGCGACCGTGAACTTGTAGGGTACATATTGCTTATGAAATTTGTATAGTAGGATTGCTCGGACCACATGTTGGAGCGCTCGCCGGCCTTCTCTCTGTTCTGAATGATGCGGCGGTGGGTCCAGAGGAGGAGGGCACCGTAGAGGATAGTGGACGTTGCGCTGATGACAGTGCCGGAGATGGCGGCGGTCCCCCATTCATAGGATCTCGAAGCGAGGAAATTGTAGGCAATTGTAAGGAGGCCAAGGGCGGACGAGGTAAGAGCGGGCCTGTAGTGGTCGGTAAGCAGGGATTGATGCAAGAAGCCATAGAAGGTCTTACAGAAAGATGGATTCAGCCTGGAACCGCTCGTTGCGGCAGGCGAAGCAGAGCAGCGCTGTGAACGAGTATCCTGCGGTAAGAAGCGCGACGACGAAGACGGACAGCACGGCCGAGCTGAACTTGAGCTGTGGATCTTTAGCGTACAGGCCTGGGAGGATTAGGTATCTACAGAGGTGATGGTTAGCTTGCTTTCATCCCATGTCTCTTCGGCTGCAATTGTGCAACGTACCCTCCCAAGATCATCCATGACGCTGCAAGGGCTATGAAGCGCCAGTACCAGGGCGTGTTCTTGCGGCCATTTGGGTGGAGGTTGATGTAGCGTTTCGACGGGGAGCGCATGGGCATTGAGGCGGTCGCGGATCGCGGGTCTTTCGCTAGTGTGCACTCGACTCGGCACTTCAGGCACCAGTTTCAATCCAGAGCAGCGTATGTTTGCGCGAGTGGGGAAGCGCGAGGACCTTCATGCAGCGCAGCGAGTGTATATGAGAAAACGAGCGTCTAAGCGCTCGTCGAGGCGGGCGAGCGAGTGTGGTGAGGCGGAGAAAGCAGAGGTCAGACGGGCGCGCAAATCAGCCTGACGAGCGCTTCCCAGGGCTGCGGATCGCTTCGGTACGGTACGATGTATGCGCTGGGGATCGGGGCGTCGGTGCGGCACAGCAGATTAATCGGCAGAACAGAGTGCAGCGGCAAACAGCAACGGCGCGAGGGAGCGAGCGAGGGGAAGATTGTACAGAGCAGGCGTTGCAAAGCGAGAGAGAAAGGCAGCGTCACGGGCAGGCAGCGAGATGGTGGATCGCGTCCGAGGGAGGGCTGGGGTGCTGGTCCTCCAAGTACGAGCGAGTGAGATGCCCATCCCATCCCATCCCATCCCACCCCGGCTCAGCCACGAGCTGCGAGAGGAGGCTGCTGCAACCATGACCGCGCCTTCTTGTGGCGGCCAAGATGACAGGGAAGTCCGTCCCTCGACAGTCTGCCGTCTGCCTCTTCGTCCTCCGCTCGAGCACTTATCTTTTTCTTCTCACCCTTTTCAACTGCCGTACTGTCTCTCATCACCATTCAGGTTGCATCTTGATGCAGCTCCCCCAAATCTACATATGTGGTATTCATATCCGACGCCAACGTGCGGCTACACACTGGCGTCGGCCGCTAGCCAGTTCCTTGTCGGACCCGCTGTTTGCCCTAGTACAGCTGTGGCTGTTGCTCCTCCATCTTTGCTCTCCATCTCACCTCATGGACCGCCACCCCGTCCACGGAATTGCCCTTTGGCGTCGGCAAGGCCGCGACGAAGCCGCCCCAATGTAGCAGTGATTCCTGTGCTAGTGCGTGGCTGACGCGGCGTATTCACACTCACCCAGCGTCGTACCTGGTGCCATCTCCGTCTACCACAAACACTTCTAGAAGCTCATACACGAAGCGCGAATGTCCGATGCGTTTCATAACCCAGTCGTCCCCAGAGTTGAGCCACACCATGGGTGTTGGTTCTCCAAGGATGCTCCAAGGATGCTGCAAGATTGCAACATTGCGCATCAGAAAGAGTGAACAGATGTTGGAATATTAGCCTACAAAGGCATGCCGAAATCTCGAACTCAGTCGGTTAAGGCTGACGTGGACAACGACGTTCCTACCTCGTCGCTTGTACGCTTGGCTCCAGTCCGTACCGGTTGTCAAACACCCCAACGCCGCACGTGCGCAGCAATCACCCCGACCCACAACAACGCACCGCCGCAGTATGTACAACAGCGAGTGGCAACGGCCCTTGAAGCGCAGTTTAGTCCACACTAGGGGGTCACTCCGATTGCGGGTTCACAACTTCCCGGGCGTGGTATTTGCGCCACGGCGCAATTCCACGTGCACCGCCGCATGGGCACTGCCTCAATCAGGTCGCAACAACGAGGTAGGACCACCCTGATACTCAAAGACAACATCGCCCATGAAATATGCCACCTTGACAGTTGTCTCCGGCCTTCCTGTACCTGTATCTTGGTCGTAATAGCATCATTTTCATGTCTCCAACCATGTCAAGTTTCAATAAGTCTAGACAGGCTGTTTTGACTACCAATTGCACTTGAAACGCAATTACGCATCAGTTCACTACCAAAAAGGCAGGATTTCCCACAGCAATGACCGAATTCATGACTCGTCGTGTACCCCACCATCACAGCAACCGTTGATGTCACATCCATCCACACACCATCCGTGTCATCTAACGACGGACACCACGATACTCACAACCCTCGCGAACCGCGCAACTACCCTACCATAAAGTACAACCATTCACCCAAAATTTCCTTACTCACATTGCTTTTCCCACCAACCCTCTTCTTACTCACCCTCCACCGCCTTTAGTCACCGACATTCCTCTCGCGTGGCCACGTTTACTCGCAGAATTTGCTTCAGCGGAGCGCCACCATGCAGCCACCGTCCCAATTCTCCGTACTCGCAATCGCTTGCACGAGCGACGCCAATTAGTCAAAGTAGGCTTTCTTGCACATGGCCAGCCTCTCGCTTAGATACCCTCGTTTCGCTAAGCCAGAACAGACGGGAATTCGGCGGTCAGATGGGTAAGAATCTTAAGAAGATTGCCTAAATCGGAAAGAGATCATACCACATCGGCATGCCAAGTATATCCACCCTTTGCGAATGTCCGATCGAAAGATGTCCGACGTAGTGTAGCAAACGTCGTCGCCTCAGTCATCAGACCATCGGCAGTTCAGCCCTACGTCCAGCCCAACGAGCTGGTCTTCGAGAAGTGACCTGGCGGGTGGGCAGTTTTGACAGAACATAGGGAAGAGGGCCACGAGTCGAAAGCGATCAGGAAAGGGCATGGAATCTCCGGTACGAGAATTCAACACGCTGTGCCGATGACGAGTCACAAGCCCAGCTGCTTCGTCAAGACACGCGCCCACACACAGCACGTACACTAGCCCATATTTCATAGATTCATCAGCACTCGGTGTAGACTCAGCCTGGAGAGTGACATTGATGGCGTTGAAAAGGACGGAGTATTTCGCTTTACCATGTCCGAGGTGTAGGGTCTAGATGGGTTCCAAACCACTCCGACGCTGATGGCCTGATATCCTCTTAGCTGACGAAATGGAAATCGTGACTGATCTACTACACCTTTTAGAGGGTCCGGTACGCTTATATCGAGTAATCTGGACTCAGTGAAGGCACAGGCACGGCCAGGCGCGTTGATCGTATCATGTATTCTGACATTCCCCGTTTGCAAATGCAGACAATATCGACACGAACGCACAATACAATGCCACATCCCTAACTCGTCAACTCTCTGTCACCATTACATCCCCTTCAACTAAGTGCCAACCCCTCTTCCTCATCCCCCGTCTCATCACCAAACCCCTCCTCCCCATCATCACTTGGCAACTCAAACCTCATAAACTTCTCCCCCTTACTCTCGGTCCCCCACTCCACCACCTGCCCATCCTGCACCTCACACTCCTTCAACACAGTCCTATCCTCGCTCTTCGCCGCCCCGCCTTCAATCCTACACCTCCTTCCCAATATGCAGTCAGTAAGCTGGGTATTCGCGCCCACTTCCACACCATCCATGAGCAGACACCGTAGCAGTCTCGCACCCTCGCCAATCTTGCAGTTAGGTCCAATGACGCTCTCTTTGATGTTGCATTTTTCTTCCACGGTGACATTTTCGGCGAGGAGGGAGGAGTCGGCGGCGACGCTGCAGCGCTTTGGAATGAGGTCTTTGTGAGCGATTTTAAAGGCGTGGGCGAAGGGGGAGGTGGGTGTGCCATTGGTGTCTTCAAGTGAGGGGAGTTTGGCGAGGCGGAGAGAGATGGTGAGGAGGAGGTGGGCCGTGTCGACGCGGCGGATGAGAGGTTCGGCGGCGGAGAAGGGTTGGACGTAGGAGAGGAGGGGTGGGACTGTAAGTTTGGCTTTCGTGGTGAGGGATTTGGCGGATTCGGGGATGCTGGACCGTTGTACGCGGGATGCGAGGGCGGTGGTTGTGGACGTGCTGTCCATTACGTCGTGCCCTTTCGCGTATGTAGAGCTGAATCTTAAGACGTCAATTTCTTCTTCGACGACTTGCGAGCCGGAGTCGCTGCCTGCGCCTTCCTCGGGCTGTAATATAGAGCGCAGACCTAGTTTCTCGCCTAGGCCGTCTTGCCAGCCTGCTTTCGCCCACCACCCGAGTACATCCTCTGCCACACTTTCGAATTTCTCGTTCTTCTTGATCATCTCGAGGACCCAGTAGGGGAAGAAGTATATGTGTGCGTCGCGGTGTGTGGAGAGCATCTTTATGCGGCCGTGTCGGCGGATGAGGGAGTGTCGGACCGGGAAGGTTTTGTTCTCTTCTGTAATGTCCTTCAGTGTGTCGGTAGGAACTGTGTATACGAGGTTTGAGATGTTGCGGCGGAGCGAGTCTGCGGGTGGAGGAACAATGGATGTAGGAAGGGGTGTCGTTGCAATAAAATCAGTCTCTTCGCCCTTCTTGCTCCCATCGCCTTTAGTCTGATACCACACGCCCATACCGCCTCTTCTGCCGAGTCGCTCGCCGCCGACACCGAGTGGGATCACGCCATTCTCCTTCAGCCCGCCGCTTGCCGCACCGACCCCAGCCTCCTCAATCATCCATGCATCTGCAAGCGCGGTGCCGTCCAGTTCGCAGATGATGTCGCATGGGAGCACAATGAAGTCGTTTTTGATGGCATTTTGTACCTCTGGGAGGCGGAGGAGATGGCCAGTGCCGGTCTCGTGCGTTAGACCTTTCGGCGCGAGCAGGTCGGGCTTCGGCGAGGGGAGCGATGTGAGGTGTGGGTTTTGCGATAGTGCAGCTTCGATGGCTCCCAACGACTCTGGGGGCGTAATAATGGTGATGTCTGTGCGATTGATGGCGTTGTTAGCTATGCTATATAATATCAAAGGGCTGCCTTACCTGTAACTCCCATGCGATAGCACCATTCGAGCGGATACCACACCATAGGTCGGTTCGCGATAGGCAGGAGCGCCTTTGGTATGTCCTTTGGTGAGGACGTGAAGGTGCTGAGGGAAGCGCCAGGGCCGCACAGAATGACGGCCTGGAAGCCCGGCGAGGGCAGTGTGGCGTGAGGCATGCTGTGATAGTGTGCAATGCAAGAGATGGAGGTTGCGTGGGGTAAATGTTCAATCGGAACTGCCCCGCCAAAGTTTCTCGTGCATGACCATGACTCCGTCGCTCCCTCGGCGCTCGGTTCGCATGTGTTGCTTTGACAGGGGTGCGTCCATCATAGCTCCCAGCCACTCGTCTGTCACAACAACAACACCGCCTTTCACTACAGGCTACCCGCGATAGACCACTCCGACACCCCCGACGCACTACAACCATACCATGATTTGACCATGTCCTTCTCCTACGACCGCTACGACCGCCGCCAGTCCTCCTCTAGCCGCCGCACCGCCTTCGGCTACTGGGTGCCCCTAGTCCTCACCGCCACCGTCGCGACCGCTGGCTTCGCTGCCTGGGTATGGAGCGAGCGCCGCGAGGACGATGATTCCGACGATGCGGACCTAAGCTACGGCGAAGATGGGGACGGACGGATGCCTGAGCCGGCGCGCAGCAGCCGCGACAGCATGTCGCAGGGAGTCGTGCGCGACGACGAGGGCATCGTGGGACGCATGCAGGGCGTGATTCGCCGGACACCGAGTCCGCAGCAGCTTTTTGATTCTGTGAGCAAGAAGACGGCGGCGGGAATTGCGGCTGCGGGGGCTGCCGCGGGGGCGGCGCTCGCGAGCATCCGTGAAGAGGATAGGGACGATTACGCTGATCACAATCGGTGGACTGAGGAGGCGGAGATCAAGCGTAATGTTGAGGCGCAGAGTGCGCAGAGTCAGACTGCGGTGGATAGGCAGGCAAAGTCCTTCGCCGAGAGTGTGAGGGGTGGGCCGTCGGCTGGCGCCAGGAGGAAGACGGTGGCTATTGTTGTGTCGGCTGAGTCTCTGATGGATAATCTGCATGAAGATGACAGCTCATACCGCTCAGAGAATGCTGTAAGTCCTAATTGGAAAGCTGCCGTACCAGATAACTCATTCACTACAGACCATACTCTCCCACCTCCCCGACACCGACTTCTCCAGAACAAAACTCTTCGTCCTTGTCTACTCGCCTTCCCTCCGCTCTCGTCCAAACTCTCGTACCGGTGCCGCCTCCCTCGGCTCCTCGTACTCCGCCATCTCTACGCCCGCCCGCACTCCAGGCGAAGAACTCCAATCCATCGATCCCCACTCCGAAGACACCGTCTACACACCCGCGCTCTCAGCCCGCAGCTCCGATAACGTCCTTTGGAACACACTCCACGCCCAGGCCCTCCGACTTGTCGAGGACCCTGCCATGGTCATGCCCTTTACCACGCCTACCGGGTTCGTCCATATGCTAAGGCATGTCGCACCAGATCTAGTGTACGTCGTCGATGCCCTCAGTGGCCCCAGCGGTCGCAACGTTGCAGATCTCGGACGCTGGGTCGGTCAAACTATTGTCGTTGTTGGCAGTGACGGAACAGGTCTTGGTGGGCTGATCGACACGGACGACGAGGATCCGGCGTCTAAAGCCAAGTCTGAGCATGCCGGACACGGCGATCGATGGTGGGAGAGCGCCGACATTGTTGGGCTGGGTAAGGGCGTCGAAGTCGTTGACGCCTCCAGAATCACCGATGATTATGAGCGGAGAGTAGGTGGAAGGGAGTAGAACTTTTTCTTTGCAAGTTGGCTTCCAATGATAACCCTTTATTGTACTTAGGTAGTTGTAGGCCCGAATTTGCGGATATGTATGTAACGAACACACGATTTTTGGTTATTACTTATAGCCCTTGGTGTCTTTTTCTTCGTCACTCGGTTGTGTAGTTGAGTAGAACGATTACAGACGACGTGTTAGAAATTAGGACTAGTCCAACCGTCATTAATAGTCACGGGAAGGTAGTGGTAGTAAGGAGCCTGCTTTTGTACTCCGTATACAAATACAATTGCTCTTCGTGACATTGCATATTCTTTTACGTCTTTATTTGTCCCATTACCATTTGCGTAGGGAGGTGAAGGCCGTACATGCTTTCTTGCCTTCATTTGACACAACGCGGAAGGCGGCGTCGCAATTTGTCACAATCACCATACGCTTTGAATACCTTAACTACCTTGCAAGAGATCGAGCTAGATTTGAAACTACCAGGAAACATTGCTTAGAACTGCAAAGGCGACTAAATGTTGTGCCAAAAAACATGCTAACGACCAAAGGGCACGCAGATAATTTTAGACGCGCAAAATATTTGTCGCTAGTCCGCTATCACCTAAAGAGCTCACGAAAATAGCAAAAAGATAGAAGAATGTGCCCGTAATAGGAATTGAACCTATGATCTTAGCATACCCGAATATGCATACATCATTGACTGAAGTATGTGAATACAAGTGCTACGCGTCTGTTGATAATTAGTATTTGATCACTTGCGCATAACTACGTTGTAACTTACTACCACTGCGCCATACGGGCTTCGGTTTTTCCATCAAGATATTCGAGGGAATTATGGCGATATTTCCGCCATGATGAATTTATATACCAAACTCATGTTTCGGACGGTGTTGCAATAGGGGCGGTGGACGGTAAGCGAGGGGTAAGATCTACGATTCCACATGCTAAAGACAGCCAATCTTGCGCTTGGTTGGGCCCCACAGAGCCTTTCATCGTAATAGTGTCCGCATCATGACACACTTCGTATTTGGTGGAATATTCGAAACTAGCTGTCTCTTCAAATTATACCTTAGCGCGCAGCTTTACTGCGTATCGGCTCGTCTAATAGAATAGCTAGCCTGCGCATTACTTTTCGCAGTGGTTGCAATCGCATTTCATCATAAACTTCCCACCTTGTCAGCCGGCTCACGAGCACCCGGCATATCACGTTCACCGCCTCACCGCTATGTCAACTTACTTTCACCATTCGCGCAAACTCTCATTCACCGCAAGGCGAAGTGACGTCAACTACCACTTGAGTCAACTACCCCTTAATAACACCTCGTTCTTGACAAAGCATCACAGCTTCCCACGGTATCGAATCAACGCCCTTCGCCCTTGTGGTAGTATGCGAAAACAGTATCGCGCCCTCAAAGATTACAGAAGAGGCAACAGATATCTGAGGCTGATGTCGCCGACAACGAGATGCTCCCACAACCCCTCGAATTAGGGAGAGGGAAGGCGCAATCGTCGGATCGGTGATAAGAAGAGCAAACTGCAAGAGAGTTCAGCCTTTACTATCAATTCTCTCCACAAGCTAATAGCGATGTTGAATTGATTACGACCTCCACCTTCCTAGTTCTTGACATAGATCACCTAAATCTAGCGGTACATACAAACGTCTTGTTGGTGGCGAGTTACTTTTGAATTCTGTTGACTGTTGACCGCGTAGCTTGTTCATAGGCTCCAACTTAGTACCTTCACATTCCCGCTGAACGTTCCCTCTAGAAGCCGTGGGCACTTCGAAGGATGGCATAGGACAGCGAGGGTCAGAAGACGAATAAGTTTGGGTATGCATTGGGCGCTTTAGACGTCCCGTACGCAGTTGTGGACAAAAAAGGTGCGAGGAGCTGTCCAAGATGAATAGCAAACTTGCAATAGTAGAACGAAGCGCGACTATCTGAGAAACAAGAGCCGAGGTTCCAATCAACGCCACCCTGCACCAAGTCTTGTTCGTCCACTTCGCTTTTCTATTACTCTCTACACGCTGTCGTAATTTCGTCCTCACATGCCTCTTCATCGCCATAGCAGCCATATTTGTAAATAAAATAGAACACGTATTCCCGCGGCATCTTCCCCAAGACACTACACCGACCCACACCGTCGACACTATCACCACGCACGTCTCGATTGCCCACCATGGCACGAAAAAGAGCAGCGACTCGCCCGCCGTCCAAAATAAGGACATGGATTTGCCGCTGAGGCCTCGAGCACAGAGTGCACGAAGGTAGACAGCAAAGGGCCATATAGGCCGTCACAGCTCGCAGCTCCCCCCGTCCCAACGCACGATCCAAGCAAGCCTACCTCTCCAATACGCCGACAAACGATACCCCGAAGACAGCTACAGCTTTCAGAGCGCAAGAGCTTCAATGTTGCGGCAAAGCTTGATGACAGCGGCTAATTCCCAACCTGCTCTTCGCCCGGAACAGAACCAATGTTTGCCCGTTCACGCTGAAGATTCTCTGCCTCTTTGAGAGCACGAACCACTTCCGCGAAACCATTCTTTTCCGCCCAGAAACATGGCGTCCGCTTTTTGCTATCCAATTTTAGGGAATCGGCGCCCATCTCCAACAAGTACTCAACAATGACCACCTTACCAAACTCAGCAGCTCGATGAAGTGGTGTTCCAAGGCCAAATGGCTCGCGCTCGATATATGTCTTTAGTTCGTTTTCGTATTTGATCTCATTGATTGGTGCACCTTTTTCTACAAGCCGGCGGACCACCTCGAGAGCATCAGGTTTATCTCTCAGAACAGCATAATGGAGGAGTTGTCCACAGAGTGGGTTTGCTCCTCGTTGAAAAATATAGTCGACAATTTCAAGAGGAGCGGCAAGCATGGCGTATGATGTAGGTGTAAAGTCCCAATCGCAACGGCTGTTAGGATTGGCACCGTGGTCAAGCAACCATATAACCATCTCCTTATCAGAGGTACACAGAGGGATGCTGAATGTGTGAGTAAATATCAAGACTAGTAGAGATTAGAAATAATACCTCAACACGGAAGGGTCGTTTCGAGCCATTGGCTGATTGATATCCCATCCATACGAAAGGAACAATTCTAGTACCTTGAACGCTCGACTACGCACAGCAATCTCAACTGGAAGATTACCGTTCGCAACGTTCTCGTTAAGTAGAAACTGTACTATTTCCATGTTCTGCTGTTTAATTGCTTCAGCCAATGAATTATATAGCCACGCTGGATGCGGTTGCTCAAAAAATGCCTCCTTAGGGTTGTGGAGAAGCTGCCGGACCTGTTCTTTAACAGCATCAAGGTCTCCGTCGCAAGCAGCGCGATAACATAGATCTACTTGTTCAGGCCTTGGTCTTGCATAATAGGGCGGCTCAGGTCTGAGAGACGGGGGAGGCTGGGGTGATTGCATGTTAGCAAAATCGAAGAAGTACTTATGATAGCGCGAGGAAGGCCAGAGCTGCTCCTCACCATACCCTATAAGTAGGAGAAAAGCGGGGTAATGTTCTTTGACGCTGCACTAGTCCCAGACGATCACGTACGATCTTTTATGGACCACCTCACGCAGCATTACCTCCGATATCAGAGCTTCTTCCCAAAACGCCCATACTCTTGGGTTGTCTGCACAGTATTCGGCAACAGTGTTGCACTCTCCAGCCAGCAGAATCCAGCCAGCAGAACATTACGGCTATGAAGCTACGCGCTGTGGGCTTAAATGTGGACACATCTAGAACATATTATGTTCCAGCTGTAAAAAAACCACATAGACCAAGGTTCTGTTTTTGTGGATGCTAGAGGCAGCACTATTGAAGTATATGTGGAGCTCGATGTGGTGGTCCAAGTGATACAGAAGGTATCTACGTCTGCTGCAGCCCAGTCTTACGCGACTACTCCCTCAACGACGACGGTGCAGACTCAGCAGACTCAGTAGACTCAGCAAACTCCATCTGCTTGGATCTGGAGTCCCTAATACAGACGCTATTACAAAATTATTGGAACTGCGGTCGAGTGGGCTCCTCCTTCATAGTCATGCATCGTCGGAGATGCTTCGAACAGCTGAGGCTCACTCTTGTTACCAGTTCCTTCGATAGTAGAAACAGGGCGTCTAAACTGTAACTCCATCCGTTACGAGTTAGACTACATATCAATCTAATTCGCAATTCTATGCCTAATACCGCTTTGTTACTTCGCTTTGTCGTGAACACCTAACGTCTTGCTTTCAAAACCGTGTGGACCGTGCCTAAGACCAAAGGTGCGAGGTGCGTACGTCTCTGTGCAGGAGAGTAGGACGAGACGAGAGTAAGATGTGCAAAAGTCGCTTCTCGCGCGGCAGAGATATAGCACCGCGAATTAGGTATAATGAGGCGCCTACACTTAGCGGGTATGCGGATCCATGTCCTCCCCGACGAAGCTAAGTCCTTCACCGAATACGTTCCTGTTAAGACTAGTATGCTTCCACATTATGGGCTGCCGCTGACCAGGATAATATTTTGACACAAATCCCTCCTCTGTTCCCGAGACTGGCAGCTTCCAAGATCGAGAAGTTGGCCATGGCCAGACTTAAAGTCGTGACCTAGGAGCTATGGCAACGAGTCTCTCGATCGTGTTCTTCTCGTGCCCGATAAGCAGCACTAAGCTGCGCAGTATGTTCGGCGGTGCCTTGGAATATTTCTCTGTCACATGTACTGAGCGGAGTCCTAGCTACCACCTACCTTCGGGCAGCAACACCAATGTGGCTGTCCAACCAAAAGTATCATAACAAGGGGTGACGAGAATGATGCATCCATGAACGCAAAATTATTCAACAAAGGCCAGTGGTACATGACGGGAGCTAGCCGGAAACTTGATCTTGGTGGGGTGATAGTTGGTTATATTGGGCTTAGCGTGTCGGCAGATGTGACGTATGGTAGGGATCTCACCGGAATCCTGGCAGAGCCGACCAGAAGCTTCGACGGGTGTCACGATCAGGCTCGACTCATCCAGAAATCTCGTGATACCACTGGCTACTTCACGATACCTCGTAGTCCCGCACCATCCGACTATATAAACTCTCGAGGGCGCCACCTTAGCTCCGCGTCACAAGCAACAATCGTCGAGCACAACCGCACATTCAGCAAACTCACCACACACCGAGTCCCTGCATACACAATTGATACCCGCTCAACATGACTTCGTTCGATTCATATACAGACAAGGCAGCCAAGGCTCTCGCCGACAGCTTTGACCTTGCCAAAGGCTACGGACACCCGCAACTAACACCCATACACCTCGCAGTGTCCCTCATCGATCCTCCGCCAGACGAGACGAACAAAGTCGACCGACCGCCGGTACCCTTCTTCCGACAAGTCGTCGACCGAGCCAATGGCGACCCTCAAGCGTTCGAACGGCAGCTCAAGAAGGCTCTCGTCCGGCTGCCCGCCCAAGATCCGCCGCCAGAGCGAACGTCACCGTCACCCGCCATGGCCAAGGTCCTCCGGGCCGCCGAAGAGCTTTCGCGCACACAAAAGGATAGCTTCATCGCGGTGGAACACTTGATACAATGCGTTTGTCAAGACTCGGCCGTGACAAAGTGTTTGGCCGAATCCAATGTGCCCAGCACCAAGCAGATCGACCAGGCCGTTCAGGCCATTCGCGGCACGAAGCGGGTCGACTCGAAGACGGCAGACGCAGAGGAAGAGAACGAAAACCTCAAGAAGTTCACCATCGATATGACAGCCATGGCTCGAGAAGGCAAGATCGACCCAGTTATTGGCCGTGAGGAGGAGATCCGACGAGTCGTCCGAATCCTCTCTCGGCGGACCAAGAACAACCCCGTACTCATCGGTGAGCCTGGTGTCGGCAAGACCACAGTCGTTGAAGGTCTGGCGCGCCGGATAGTCGATGCCGATGTCCCCGCCAATCTTGCAGCCTGCAAGCTGCTTTCGCTCGATGTGGGTGCCTTGGTCGCCGGCAGCAAATACCGGGGAGAGTTTGAAGAACGGATGAAGGGTGTTCTCAAGGAGATCGAGGAGTCCAGGGATATGATAGTACTGTTCGTGGACGAAATCCATCTGCTTATGGGAGCCGGCTCATCCGGAGAGGGCGGCATGGATGCTGCCAACCTTCTCAAACCCATGTTGGCCCGTGGTCAGCTTCACTGCATTGGCGCGACGACCCTCAGTGAATACCGCAAGTACATTGAAAAAGATGCGGCTTTCGAGCGACGTTTCCAGCAGGTGCTTGTCAAGGAGCCGACCATCCCGGAGACCGTCTCCATCCTTCGTGGACTCAAGGAACGATACGAGACGCATCATGGTGTCACTATCATGGACGGTGCCATCGTGGCCGCCGCTACTCTCGCAGCTCGATATCTTACGCAACGACGTCTTCCCGATTCGGCAGTGGATCTCATCGATGAGGCGGCCGCCGCAGTCCGCGTGACCCGCGAATCTCAACCAGAAGCCCTTGATAACATGGAACGCCGCCTCCGCCAGCTGCAGATTGAGATTCACGCTTTGGCCCGCGAAAAGGACGACGCTTCGCAGGCTCGTCTCCGGGACGCTAGGGCAGAAGCTGCTAACATTGAAGAAGAGCTCAAGCCTCTGCGCGAGATGTACGAACGTGAAAAACTACGCAGCAAGGACATCCAAGAGGCCAAGATGAAGCTCGAAAATCTCCACAACAAGCTTGCTGAAGCTGAGCGCATACGCGATCTCCAGACTGCTTCAGATTTGACGTACTACGCTATCCCAGACCTGAAGCAGCGCATCGCCGAGCTTGAGCAAGAGAAGAAGCAGGCTGACGCAGAGATGTGGGCTCACGGAGACGGCGATGGTTCTGGTCTCCTTAGCGACAACGTGGGACCAGATCAGATCAACGAGATTGTTGCTCGCTGGACCGGTATCCCAGTACAGCGCCTCAAGACCACCGAGAAGGACAAGCTACTTCAAATGGAGAAGCATCTTAGCAAGATCGTTGTTGGACAGCGGGAAGCAGTTCATTCCGTATCCAACGCCATCCGACTTCAGCGCTCTGGTCTTGCGAACCCGAACCAGCCGCCGAGTTTTCTCTTCTGCGGTCCGTCCGGTACTGGTAAGACGCTACTCACAAAAGCTCTTGCCGAATTCTTGTTCGACGATCCGAAGTCTATGATTCGCTTCGACATGTCTGAGTACCAGGAGCGCCACTCTCTCAGCAGGATGATTGGTGCACCGCCAGGCTACGTCGGCCATGATGCTGGAGGTCAACTCACCGAAGCCCTGCGCCGCAAGCCCTTCTCCATTCTACTGTTTGACGAGTGCGAAAAGGCCGCCAAAGAGGTTCTTACTGTCCTACTTCAACTCATGGACGACGGTCGCATCACCGACGGTCAAGGCAGAATCGTCGACGCAAAGAACTGTATCGTCGTGATGACCTCCAACCTTGGTGCAGAGTATCTATCCCGGCCCAACGCCCCAGACGGTCGCATTGACCCTGCAACCCGGGAAATGGTCATGAACGCTCTGCGCAACTATTTTCTACCCGAATTCCTCAACCGTATCTCATCGACTGTCATCTTCAACCGTCTGACCAAGAAGGAGATTCGTAAGATTGTCGACGTGCGCATGATGGAGATCCAGAAACGACTCAGCGCCAACGGCCGTAACGTTAGCATTGAGATGACTACCGAAGTCCGCGATTACCTCGGCTCTGCTGGATACTCGCCTGCATACGGTGCTCGTCCTCTTGCGCGGTTGATTGAGAAGGAGGTGTTGAACCGCATGGCGGTCATGATCCTAAGGGGTAGCATCAAGGACGGAGAGGCAGCAAGGGTGGTCATGGAGGATGGACACATCCAGGTGCTGCCGAATCACACAGACAGCGACACGGATTCGGAGATGTACGACGAGAGCGATGCGGCGGCGGAGCTGGACGATGAGATGGGAGACGGAGACCTTTACGACTAAAGCCCTACTCTTTACGTAAAGATTGACGTGTGGTCGGAAGAGCGGAGGAAGTGCGACTGCAGCGGTTTTGCACACATGGCGTTTTGATACCTCTATTTGGCTTGGATAGAGCCCGGGCATGTTTCCTATCACTTTTACACGACTAGCATGATTAATGAGCATGGATTTAAGTTAGGGTAATTGAAAAGTTTGCATCGATTTTTAGGCAAAGTTGCCTGTAAATAGATTAATGAGAAAGGATACACTTCACTATTATTTGGCACCTAATGACAAAGTACTACGTGGAGTCAATCCTGTCTCTATTATAGAAGCTGTGGAAGGCTGATGCGACACTTGCATTATCACAAAGCCCACCGATAGCTCATCATCCCATGTCAATTTCACACTAACAGCACATTACCAATGCAATCATTAGTTCAGCGTCACGAACTTTCCCGCCTCTAAGTTTGGAACTGAGTCCACGAAAACGAGTATGCTTACCAGCAAGAGCAATGCGCATGCGACGAGGACTAGCCATACGTTGTTGTGCAGCTCCAGGTAGGCGAGATAGGTGAGGAGTATGTAGGTAAAGGCGGCGACGATAAGGCACCAGCCAGCAGAATCAGTATCATTTTGAAGCAGTTCAGACGGTGGTACCCAGATACATTTGGAACAAGTCCCATCTTAGACCATAGAAGTAAAGCTAGTTTTCTCTCGTAATGCAGAAACCACTATAGACAGCTATTCGATCGGCTCAGATCCAGCACTCATATGCCTCATGCCCAAGAAACGCCGCTAATATTACACTCAACCCTCCCTAAAAAAGCCCTACGTCCCCGCCTCATTAAATCCCTCCTTCTGCCACACAGTTCCCTCCTCTGGCCCAGCAGCGACCGGTCCCCCCACCGAAGCCACAGCAGCAACCCCCGTATGCACCCCAGCATACGACCAAAGCATCCAAAAGACCAAGAAATGCAATCCAAACAGGTACGCTGCGAACAAATTTCTACTCGTTCGCGTTTGTAGCACGAGCCTTGTAACGCGAAACACCATTCGCTCGAGCACATGCATACGTCTGAAAGCGCGCGCAGATTCTCGCCCTCTGAACGCGGCGAAAGGAGAAATGTTCGACTCGTAGGCGGAGCGGTATCGGTCTATACTCAGGCCGGAAGAGGTGCTGTCGGAAATTTGGATCGTGTTCGGGTTGGGATTCGAGGAGTAGGAAGAGGCTGACGTGGCTGGGTTGCGGTTGTAGGAGGATACGTAGCGTGTCTTTTCGTAGAGGTCGAGGTTGTCTTTTTGGAGCGCTGCAACTTCAGAGCGTAGGGATGAGACGTTCTGGTATGTCTTTTGAAGTTCAGCTTCGAGCTCTGCGTTGCGCTTTTTGAAGCGGTCTCTTTGCGCTGTCACCATAGGTAAAATGCCAGAGCCGCCGCCAACGGCTTCACCCCCTGCGCGTAGACTTGACAACGTTTGAGGGGCGTGGGCGGGGTCAAAGCCCGAGATGATGGAAGAAGTCGGTGATGATCTTCCTCGGCGACTAGGGGCAAAGGACGATTGCGGGTAGCGCGACGTGTATGTGCCGGCTACTGACATGGCTGACGGGTCGAAGGCGTTGGAAGCTTCCTTCTGCACCTTCTCCAGGTCGGCTTCTAATACCTCATTGAGGTTTCTGGACTTTTCCAAATCCATGTTCGTGTTCGATAGCTCTTCTTGTAGAGCTTCTAGGCGACTTTGCAGGTCTTGATGCGAGACGCGGAGAACTGTGAGCTCGTTGCTAAGCTTCTTATTGCGCGCTAGGAGAAGTTGCTCCAGAGTCTCTCCCTTGCCCTTGCTGGGCGCACCGTTGTGGGAGAGTGCGATCTCCGTCGCTTCGTCATCGTCGTCGCCAGTCGCGAACTCTATTGACTGCAGAGAGTTAGCATTAGATCATAGGAGATAGCATGCCATCATCGTACTTTGAGCACTTCTAATTCCTGCTTAACGTTGTCATAGTCGCTCCATCTGTGGACCTTCTCACGAAGAGCTTCCTTCTCGCCCTTAAGATTCTTGATCTCGCGCTCCAGGCTACGCGTCTCAGTCACCAAGCGCGTGCGCTCCGAGTCTTTCTCGAAGCGAGCACCCTCCAGTTTTCGCATCAGCGAAGAATTCTCGGACTGCAGTCGGAGGAAGATGGGATCTTCTTCGACAGGTACCTGCTGAGTCGCCGACGCTGATACAGAGTGAGCCAGCTCGAGGCGCAACTGCTCATTTCGCGCCTCGACCTCGGCCAGGCGAAGGCTTGTCCGCTCCAGTTCCGAGCTGACAATCTCCAGCTCTGCGGCGGTCGCGCCCCGGCCGGCGTCGGCGTCAGCCTCTTCACCTTTGCCAAGTCTCTGCGACACCTCGTAGCTAGCCTTGAGCTCTTTCAAGAGGCGCTCCTGGTTGTCTACCTTCTCCTCCAAGTTCTTCTCTTTCGCCTCCCAATTGTCCTGCTTCTCCGTCAACACGGCCGACCATGACGCTTCGACTTCCTTGATCTTGCTGTCCCGGGCGTCTTCGAGGGCCTTGCGGGCAGTCCTCTCCTCTTCAAGCTTCTTCTCCACATCCTCCAATTGCGTAGTAAGACTGGCTACCGTCTTTTGCAAATGTTCGTTTTCGGCGTTAAGCTTGGGCACAGTCTCCTCAGCCGTCAGTAGCGAGTCGATGGAGGCTTCAAGGAGCGGGTAGGGGTCAGGGGCTTCGGAGAGCGGGGAGTATAGCTGGAAGAAGGCGGCCTGCACGGACTTAGACTGGTTCGATATAAGATCAATGAAGCCCTGGTACGCTGTCGGAATTAGCTGTGCATATCTGCGCCGGTTACAGCCGATGGTGCCTACACTTAAGCAATCCCTTGATGTCGTTGAGCTTGCTGGCGTCGTCTTGCTTCCGAAAGTCTTTCGTCTTCTGGGCGAGGTCTTTGCGCTGCGTGAGGCTGTCTCTCTGGTGCGCTACAAGGTCCGAGGCGACCGCGTCGAGTTGGGGTACGAGCGAGGTCAGGTCGATGGCTGGATGCGTCGTCAGCTAGTTGATATCTCCACGTCAATAAAGACTGCCTACTCCTCCAGGCTCCTATCGCCTTCTGAAACTTGTTGTCTTCCGTGGTAGCCTCCCCGCCCTCGTGCGCGGCGTCCTCGTCCGGCCGTGGCGCGTCCTGGGAGCTTCTGCTCTCAGTATCGATGCCATCATCCATGCCTGCTCGTCCTTGTAAACGTCCGGTTCACGTGCTACGTCTAGTCGCAAGTTCGCTTCGGAGTATTAAGAGGTACGGGCTGTGTAGTTCTGGGGACCGTGGCGGCGCATTGGGAGGCAGTCGGTGGTGGTTGCACTTCGCAAGCAGCCAGCTTTCACCATCAGGTCCGGGGATGCAGCGGCGCAGGGGCCAGCGCCATTGGTGGGACCAACCTTATGGCCCGCAGCAGCTATCGAGGCGGCACCTCACACCCCCCGAAGTCCACTATGAACGCCGTCTGCCATCCGCGGGCGTAGCTAGCCATGGCGACCTCGGCGCACATCTACCATGGCAGAAGCATCCTCCTCGCAACCGACCGCGCGCCCGCCGCCGCCGCATGGAGCCTACACCCTCCGCAAGCTCGTATCAGACCTGCCGCTGTCCGCTGACGGCGAGTCGACCAACGTGCGCATAACCTGTGTCGAAGTATGGAACGGCAACCTGTACGTCGGCACGTCAGCCGCAGAGGTCCTCCATTTCGTCCTCTTGCCTCCCGAGACGGACGACCCCGCCGAAGAGCCCACAGCCATCATCGCCTCGCGACTCGAGCCCCCATACAACAATGATACGGGCGCCGGCGTGCAGCAGATCCTCCTCCTACCTCAAGTCAACAAAGCCTGCATCCGATGCAACAACACTCTTAGCTTCTACACACTGCCCGAGTTGAGCCCCGACTCGAACTCAAAACCCTTCACCTGTTCGTGGATTGGCGGGCCCGACTTGAACGCTGAAGATGAGTCCGCAGAGGACGGCGTGATCGTCATGGTGGGACTGAAGAGCAAGGTGCGCTTGGTCCGCATTACAGAGGACGCGCCCCCACGAGCCATCAAGATGATAGAGTACGGCGGCTGCCTGATGTCCGTCCGACGAAACGCCTTTTCCTGCACTGCCGATTCGCACTCGTATGCCCTCCTGGATGTCGAACATCAGCAGAAGATTGGCTTGTTTCCAATCTCATCTTTGGACCCAGATGCGGGTGATGTGGGTGGAGCTGCCGAAGACATCACAGCATCACTACAGGGCCCCTCGAGGAGCGTGTCATCGGCAAGTGTGCACCCGCGCGGTCCCCAAGAAAATACTCCGGGCCATTCTAGAAGCACGAGCTTGGGGCTCTTTGGGACAGCTGACCCTGGGTCTCGAACAGCCAGTCCACGTCCACCCCGACAGCGGTATGGATTCGACGTACCGGAGTCGTTATCGAGGGCCATATCCCCTGCGCCAGCTGCATCGCCGGCGCGTTCTCCTAGTAGACAGCATCCAGAGAGGAATTCGTCCCTTCCCCCCGCAAGAACGAGTTCTCCGGAAAAACCTCTGCCACCACCTCCCACGCTCGAAGAGACCGCGCCGCCACAAGAGGAAACCCCTCTAGCCCCACCATTTGTCCCTCTCAAGCCTCACATTGCTTCGCCAACGCCTTCAGAATTTCTCCTCACAGTCGGGACAACGCCCTCTGAGGCAGGTGTAGGAATGTTCGTCAATCTGGATGGTGACATGTGTCGTGGCAGTATACAATTCAGCAGCTATCCTGACGCTATTGTCGTAGATGGGCAAGGGATAGATCTTTCGGCTTCTATGAGCCCCGAGATGGATGCCGAAGAAGGCTATGTCTTGGCTGTGGTACACGAGGGTGATGGCGATGATTTGACATATGGTGTTGAAATACAACGGTGGGATGTGGATGCGGGGGTTGGCGAAGCTGAAAAGGAGTGGCTGAATCTGAGCTCGCTTGGTAGTGCCTCCAAGGACAGTTGGGAGCAGGTCACAGTACCATTGGGCATGCGAACGGTCGTCCAGCCTACAGACTTGGTGCTGTCTGAGGTTGGAGCGAAGCTCATGGTCAAACGACTGCAGTCAAACCCCGACGATGCACTCGCCTCTGCGCCCGAAGCCAGCAAAGCAAAGACTTCGCAAGAGAAAGCGGATCGCGAATTTACCGAACGTTTGTCGAAAGTGCAGACGCAGCACGTGCTCTGGGCTGGAAATCAGATCTGGTGGACAATCCGAAACCCTCTGGTGATACGCCTCGATGCTCGTCTACAAGAAGCACAGGCAACTTCTACCGGCGATGGGGTGCGCATTAGACCCGACCGACGCTTATTAGAAACTATTCTTGGTGACATACGGGGTCAAGAGCCCCGGAACGAATCCGAATACCTCGGTCTGATCTACATTCGGCAGAAAGCATCCGTATTACTATTCATGGAGCTCATCCTTAGAAGTCGTACGAACATCATCATCTTCGAGAACGAGAAGCGCATCACAGAACAAGCGCTCATAGATGGGGAGATTGACCCACGGGTACTGCTGTCTCTACTCCCTATACTGCACGAGGAAGTTGTTCAAGGACCTGAAGGAATCCAGATCTCGGGCGGTATCACTGCGCTCGTGGAACAATTTTTGGAGCAGAACGACTTAGCTGCCATGCCTTCAGATGCGCACGGAGCATTTGGTGACAACCTTCTGAACGTGATGAAGAAGTATCTGATCTTTTGGAAGAGAAGGAAGGGCATGGCAAGCGTGACCAACGACCCCTATGTCTTTCAGAGCATCGATGCCGCTCTACTGCGGATACTTTTGCTACTCGACCAAGGTAACCCCAAGGCCTCAGGAGGGTTACTTCGACCAGAGCTAAAAGAGCTGGTGGACAACGAGGTCGAATGCTTCGACAGGGCGGTCGAATTACTGGAACAGTTCAACCGTCTTTATGTGTTGAGTCGATTCTATCAGTGCAACAGCAAGCCGTCTATAAAAGCGTTCAACGTGCTAGCTACTTGGCGACGCATTCTGGAGGGCGAAACTGACGAAGGCGGCGAGTTTGTAGATGGGGAGAACGAGGTGCGCAAGTACCTCACCAGGATCCGTGACCAATCCGTCGTTGAAGAGTACGGTTCGTGGCTGGCGAACAGAAACCCCAAGCTTGGTGTGCAGGTCTTCGCAGACGATAATAGCAGAGTCAAGTTTGAGCCAACATACGCTGTTGGCGTTCTGAAGGAGAGAGCTCCAGGTGCTGTGAAAGAGTACCTGGAATACCTCGTCTTCCAGCAGAAGGTAAGATAGCTATCGGAGAAGCAAAAGCTGGTACTGACTTGTCAAAGCACACCGAATACGTCAACGAGCTCATCGCGTTCTACCTAGACACCGTCATCGACGAACTTGAAACGAACCCGTCCTCACGTGAAACTCTTCTCCAAACATACGAGACATATCGCATTCTACACTCACCCAAACCCACCTATCGGCAATTTATCACCGACAACGCCTTGGATGAGGAGTGGTGGCATGCTCGTCTGCGCCTTCTTCAGCTTCTGGGTTCGAACCAACCAGCAACCTCATCCTACGACGTTCCGTCGATCCTCTCGCGATTGCAGCCCTACGTGCAGGAGTTAGTGCCCGAAATGATCATTCTCAATGGCCGACAAGGTCGCCATCAAGAAGCGCTACGTCTTCTCGTCCACGGCTTAGGAGACTTCGACACGGCAATATCATACTGCCTTTATGGCGGCTCCTCGATCTTTCGACCCTCTGGCTCCGGATACGTCCCGCAATCCGAGCTTCCCACGCAAGCCGAACAATCTCGTCTTTTCAACTGCCTGTTACAAGAGTTTCTACGACTTGACGACCTTGCGAAGCGCATCGAGCAGACCGGTGAATTATTGAAGAGGTTTGGTGGGTGGTTTGAGCTCGGGGATGTGTTAGCGATCGTTCCGGATGAGTGGAGTGTAGATGTTTTTTCTGGGTTCTTGATACAGGCGCTTAGGCAGTTAGTGAGGGAGAAGAGCGAGAGTTTGATTGTAAAGGCGCTGAGTGACGCGCAAAATAGCGTGACGAGTGGGGAGCTTGTGGAGAAGAGGGGGGAGGTTGGGCCGACGTTTGAGAGGGTTAGTTGAAGCTAGAGTAGTTATGGAGGGACACAATTATAGTAAATATGGATCATTTCAGTGGTTCCCAGATTTGATGAGATTGGATGATGTTAAGCTTGCTTGTGTAAAGTCTTGGCAGCAGACGATCTGTGCTGTTCACCCGAAAGCTCACCCCCACGCAACTTCCATCAACAACACAAAAACGGCTAAAACTCCGTTTACAAAAATTCGAACCGCATACACATCTCAACCTCTCTCAGTCATCACACGTCCGCAGCGAGATCACAAAGATGCAGCGACGCATGGTGAGCAAACCCTTCACGCCAGGCTCCACCCTAGCGTCACGCGCTTGCCGCATAGATGAACTACATGAATGAGGCAACTACTAACGGTGACACAGTTGTCGAAAGACGAAGAGGCGACGGCCGCAGGCGAGGACGTGCAGGTCCGCCGTGAGGACCAGGAGAAGATTAGTCGGTTTAGCTCGCTACATCAGAAGGAGATGAGAATTGAAGAGGATTTGAGGGCGAAGCTTGTACGTTGCATTCCAGCACAGCTACCTTCACGTCACGAGTCCTGTTGCTTAACATGTATATGTGCTGATTTTTGTAGAAGGAGAAGGAAGATCTCGAGGAGATTTCGGGGGAATTGGAGTTGGTGGATGAGGAGGAGAAGGTGCCGTATGTTCACCCCCGTCCTACCTTACATCCAATCACCATCGCTCTCTCCCATGCACACCACACCACACTACATCACAAAACATCACATCAAAGATTGAAGTATTAACGGGGGGTGGGGTGTAGGTACAAGGTCGGCGACTGCTTCGTCTCGATACTGCAGCCGCAGGTTCTGGAAATGCTGGAGGCTTCTACGGGGGACATTGATGGCGAGGTTGAAGTGTTGAAAGAGGAGTTGACGCAAGTGCAGGAGGAGATGGGGGAGTTGAAGAAGGCGCTGTATGGAAGGTTTGGGCGGAGTATTAATCTGGAGACGTAGGTTTCGAGATGGGTGGCTTTGCGGCAACGAATGCTAGCGGTTTCAAGGTCACGGTGTTGCGAGGGTGTTCTGAGCATTCGGAGTACCAACGCTTCAACCGCGATGTTGTGATCTCTCTCTCGATGTCGACGGCTCGGAATTCAACCGGCTCGGAACCAAACTGCGATCGTTTGTTCCGCGGTGTTCGCTCTGCGACGGCAAGTGGGTCCTCGCTACCTTTATTACCGGCCGTTCGCACGTTCGCCCCAATCAAGCAGTGCGCGATCAGCATCTGCCCCGCCTTGAACGGAACAAGGCACCTCGGATATATCCAACGCCCCAGCAGTTGCTAACTATATGCGGCGGGGTTGCCATCATGTCATTGCTGCGAAATCCAATAACATCCTGAAACAATTCCATCGCCGTCTTTCGTTCGTTGCATCTCCTCTGGCTTTCGTTGTGTGTTGTGGTTTTGCTGCATAGATTACTTAGATAAAGGGTTTGAGGATTTCTTTCGTGGTTGAAAAGGTTTTACGACATCATGACTGAAGCTCCGAATAAACTGGAGAAGACGTATTCGAGGGATCGGAATTATGCGAGGGATGGGCTGGAGCACGAAGCTACGCCTGTGGCGCTGGTGAGGAGTGTGACGCAGAGGAGCCGTCGTATGTTGGACCCATGCACATTGCGCTTTCTCTCTGGTTACAATCACCAAACATGCTGACAGTTGCCGACTAGGAGAGGAAAACTCCCGCAATGGGCGCATACCCATGATCAAAGACTTCGATACCGCCTCAGACGTCGAGAAGAGCGAAAAGATCGAAGAAGCAAGCTCGCCACTTCCATTGGGTACCCCATCGTCGAGGAACTCGTGTGACGGAGAGGAGAGGCCGGCAGAGAGACCGACGAAAACGATCAGGTTTGAAGATGGGGATCCGGAGAATCCGAACAATTGGCCAAGGGTGAGTGCGAGGAATTGAGAAACGGGGCGTAGGAGAGGATGTAATAGCTAACGATTTGACGCAGTGGAAGAAGCTATACGCCCTCTTTGTAGCCATCATGAGTGGTACGTTCACCCAACTACGACCACCTACACAGAAACTCAACCTAACACTTGCCCAGTGATGAACAGCACCATGTCCTCCTCCCTCGCTGCAGGCGCAACAGCCCCCATCTCCACGCACTTCTCCGTAACCTCCGAAGCGCAACTCATCCTGCCCACTTCCATCTACCTTGTCGGTTACGCGGGGGGTCCCATGATCTGGGGCCCCATATCCGAATCGTATGGCCGCAAATGGACGATAACCGCGGCGTTTGTGGTTTTCACGATTTTCTCGATTGCGTCGGCTGTGAGCCCGAATTTTGCGGCGCTCGTAGTGTTTAGATTGCTGGTGGGGGTGGGTGGGAGTTGTGCGATTAGTGTTGTGGGAGGAATCTGTGCGGATGTTTATCATGATCCTGTTAGTCGGGGTAGGAGTATGGCGATTTTTATGGTATGTGTTTGTCCAAGACGAGCTTGGGTGTGTGTGCTGATGATGAGTACAGGCTGCGACAACCTTTGGCCCTATTCTCGGTCCTCCCATCTCGGGCTTCATCAGTGTCGTCTCCTGGAGCTGGGCTTTCTGGATCGGCGTAATTTTTGCAGCGGTCACATGGCCGCTCTTCTTCTTCTTCCCTGAAACGTATGGGCCGACCATCTTGAAGCGCCGCGCACGCCGATTGAGGGAAGAGACGGGCGATGAATCTATCATTGCGCCGATCGAGCTTGAGAAGACGGATTTCGGACATATCGTAACGGTGGTTCTCACGAGGCCGCTGAGGATGATTTGCTTCGAGCCGCTGGTGTTGTTTACGTGTCTGTATTTGAGCTATGCTTGTAAGTTTTCGCGCGCCGGTTATATACCTGCAGTGAGGTAGAACCACACAGCTAACAGTGAGGCTGCAGATTCGATCTTCTACATCTACTTCCAAAGCTACCCTCTAATCTTCGCCGACATTTACGGTTTCAACGCTGGCGAAACTGGCCTAACATTCCTTCCCATCGGCGCCGGCGCCATCATATCCGCCCTCATCTACCTAACATGGGACACGATCCTCCTTCGGGCTCAAGCTTCCCAAAAGCCCTGGTCCCGCAAAGAAGAGATGCGCCGTCTACCACTGGCCTGCATAGCGGGTCCCTTCTTCGTCATCTCTGCGTTCTGGCTCGGCTGGACGGCGCGCGCGAACATCCACTGGATCGCACCCTGCCTAGCTGGTGTCCTCTTTGGCATGGGATATCTCTGTTTGTTTATGGCGTTGTTGAATTATCTCGTCGATGCATATGAGGTTTTTGCGGCGAGTGCAATGGCAGCGGCAAGTTTGTCGCGGAGTAGTTTTGGTGCTGTTTTGCCGTTTGCTGCTAAGCCCATGTATAGGGCTCTTGGGATACCGTGGGCGAGTAGTTTGTTGGGTTTCTTCAGTTTGGCGTTGTGTGTTATTCCTTTTGTGTTTTTGAGGTGGGGTGGAAGGATGAGGGAGAAGTCGAAGTTTTGTCAATATTTGATGCAGAAGAAGAGGGAGGAGGTGGAGGAGAGGGAGAGGGAGAGGAGGGAGAGTCGTGATGACGGGTTGGAGGTGGGGAAGGGGAAGGAGGATGTTTGATGCATTCAGGGCGTTTGTCACGGAGGGAAAAAAGGTTGAAAGCATTTTGGAAGCGAAGGTGCATGGTGTCAATACTTCACTTTGTCCAGCTAAGCTTGTGATAGAACGAAGAACCTGCTGAAAAGCACACTCTGTAGCCTTTCAGTAATTGCGGTTGCTATTGTACAAATCATGTTCAAATATTTGCGATCTCAACGCACATCTAGAACGCTCGCGAATCGGAAAAGATGCTCGACCCCGCCTTCCCCACCACATCACCGACCATCGCCAAGAAGGAAGCGCGAAATCAAGCATCTTCAAGCGCTGGGTCTCCATCGCCATCGCATTAGATGATGGCCACCATCCTGCGGTTCATCTTTAGACATGGTATAGCCTGTGCAACTAGTCATGTAGCGTCCTAGCCGTCTGTCAGTCATATCATCTAAGACACCACAATGAAGGCCTTATCACAAACTGCGGCGCAATTCCGCGTCCGATTCCAGAACCACTACCGACGGCCCTAAGCCCAAACCATGGGCATGTTCGCGAGCCCTGCAACATCTCACCACCCAATTGCACGACGATCGTATCCGTCGGTCGCTGGTTGGTCGCTCAAAGGCTTCTTATCGTCCGAAGAGCTGCGACGATGCCTGATAAGCTGTGCTATCGGATCCGCGCGTACGGGCTAGATCGAGTCGCAGATGGTGCAAGGGCGTTGTGTTCCGGGAAAGTGGTATAAGATACCCGTGCCTGGCCCAGATTTTCTGTGTAACGGTCGCGGGCCAACGTTGTTAGACCAAGAACTAGCATATTCGGAGAAAGTTATGGCAGAGGAAGCCCCGAAGTATGACCCGGAGAGACAGGCCTCATTGGCGGGCGTGCCCGAGGGATTGGCGAGTGCGGATGATGCTGCGGTTCTGGGTATTGCACTTTGAAGCTCTGCATTGATGTTTTTGGGACTTACAATTGATGCAGCGAAGATGGGATATAAGCAAGAGCTACGGCGGAACTTTGGTCTCATGGAGGTCTTCGGTATACCCACTACTTCGACTGATGTAAGAAGAGGTCTAACATTACACTAGGCATTGCGTTCTCCATTATGGGCCTCCTCCCTTCCATCGCATCTACGCTCGCGTATTCTCTTCCTGCTGGACCCGCTGGACTTGTTTGGGCAAGTGGACCCTTATCTCTCCCTTTACGACCAGTATACTAACTACGCCTAAAGGGCTGGTTCACGGCATCGGCATTTATCTTTGTGGTTGGGTTGGCTATGGCTGATCTAGGGAGTGCAATGCCAACCTCAGGAGGGCTATACTATTGGAGTAACCGGTCCTTGACAGAACTATGTAATAACTAATCGCTGACACGATTAGCACACTACTTCGCAAGCCCAAAGACCCGCAACGCCCTCTCATTCCTAGTGGGCTACAGCAACACTCTGGGTCTCGTAGGCGGCCTCTGTTCCATCGATTATGGCTTCGCGCTCATGTTCGTCTCGGTGATCGTCATTGCACGTGATGGTGAATGGGAGGCTTCGAATGGCATCGTATACGTTGTCTTCATGTGCTGCGTGCTTGTGCATGGCATACTTGCTTCGACCATCTCGAAGGCAATGGCAAAGCTACAGACAGTTTTCGTTGTGTAAGATGCAAGATTCCTATTGGGTGCAACATTCTGATCTTATCTGCAGTGCCAACTTCATTCTCATTGCGGCGACCGTCATCGCTTTACCAATTGGACGATCAGGCCAACGCAATGACGCCAAGTACATCTTCGGCACCACCAGCAACCTGACGACATGGACTCCAGGTTTTGCTTGGTTCCTGAGCTGGCTTAGTCCAATCTGGACGATTGGTGCCTTCGACTCGTGCGTGCACATGTCCGAGGAAGCCTCTAATGCTACGAAAGTTGTGCCTTACGGAATCTTGATGAGGTGAGTAACTCTGTACGACGTCCGATCTTCCAATTCACGATTCCACAGTATCGGAAGCTGCTGGCTCTTTGGATTCGTCATCTGCATTGTCATCGCAGCATGCATGAGCACGGATACTGCATCCTTGCTAGAGTCCCCCTTCGGTCAACCGATGGCTCAAATTTACTACGACGCACTCGGCAAGAACGGCGCGATGGGACTCATGAGCTTGTTGTTCATCGTACAGTTTCTTATGGGGCTCAGTATTCTCGTAGCCGCCAGTCGACAAAGTTGGGTATGTCTTCCTCGCCTTACCTTTCAATGGCACAATCTGACCGCATCCAGGCCTTCTCCCGCGACGGTGCGCTTCCTTTCAGCAGTTTCTTCCGTCGGGTGTCTCCCCGCTTAATGATCCCTGTTCGAGCAGTTTGGGGATGCGCCTTCGCCGCCTGCATCCTGGGTCTCCTCTGTCTCATTGCTCCCGCTGCAGCGGCGGCGCTCTTCTCTCTTGCCGTTGCTGGAAACAACGTTGCATGGGGTACGCCCATATTCTGCCGCCTGGTCTGGGGCCAGAGTAAGTTCAAGCCGGGACCAGTGTACACTGGCGACAAGCTCTCGCGGCCGATCGGATGGCTGGCAATCGCGTTCCTGATCTTCGGTATTCTGCTTGCCATGTTTCCAGCTTCTGGGCCTAATCCGACTCCGGAGACAATGAACTATACGGTAGTTATCAATTGTGCTGTCTGGGGTGGATCGCTGCTTTACTACTTTATCGGTCAGTGTTGATGCGGATCCTCTGCAGTTGCATATGCTAACAGATTGTAGATGCACGGAAATGGTTCACCGGTCCGAAGGTTACGATCAGTGATGAGGATCTGACTGCAGAGCAGCAAGTAGCGATCCGCGAAGGGAGTCTACAAATTGAGGGCGTGTCTGTTAGGCCCGGTAGCGATGGAGGATACGGCGTGGAGAAGACGGGGTCTGCTAGGAAGATCTGAGCGGGCCTGTGAACTGATTTTGAGGCGATGGTAGATTGCAATGGTAGGGACTGCATCGCAATCCAAGGACAACAGGCACCGAAATCTCTACACATGGGCTTCGTCAACTTCGTGCACTGACCTCTTAGATCGACAGCCTGTTCGAGGTCACGTCGTATCATGTCAAACAAAACCTTTCTAATCCTAATGGGAAATTCATCCATTTAAATTTCTTTCTCGAAACCTTGCCAAGATATCTTCTTGTAGCTGAAATAGCTGCTGGACCAACTGCTGTCGACCTAGGTTGAGAATGCGGTACTCGGGCCCAATGATTCTGTGCGAATGATATGAAGAAACCATCGCAAAGGCACGAATAAGGCGTCAGTAGAACCTGTAGTAGGCAAAGTGCCGCAGGGAGGCGCTTCCATAGCTTCCTATGCCGCTTACTTATGATGGCGTAGTCTAAGGATGGGGATTCATAATACAATCCAAACGTTCCGATTTAGACCCCACTCGCGACATCGAGCGCAATAGATGGCATTGCGCATGATCACCCCAGTTGCTGCTTTGACTTCAATCTGGTAGACTGAAACGGTTGACATGTCGGCTTGCGGCAACTCTAAACACGCGCAGGGCGACTGCGCGACACAACATGAAACAGAATGAGCCCTCCATCCTAACAAGATATGTACTATCGACCACTAGTTCACCACTTAGCCACTGTCAGGTAACTGTAACCATTCATTTAACTTCCACGCCCTGTACGATACCCTTGGCTAGGTTGGGCAACGGTCGTCTCTGTGGTCGGGACTCTGTCAAACGTCACGCTGCGCTTGGGAAACTGACCACTAATATAAGTCAGTGGTACGCCGCCCCTCAACGCTAAACGGCAAAACTAGGTCTTGTCGAAAGAAAGATATGGATCGAAAGCGAAAGCACACTTCCATGGCCTCCTCGAAAACCTCGAACCCCTCTTGGTGGAAGCGCCGAAGAATGCTGAGCATCTGAGGACAACTCGTACTCGTACGAGCTTACGTCATATCGCTCGACAAAGGCTTCAATGTATAATACCTCACAGACCTACTACATGATCAACGTTACCATGCCGATTCGCCTGTCGAGAGCCTTGACCTACTCTTACCGGAGGGATCTAACGCTTGAAAGATACGATGGTAAGTCGAACAGGAATCAATCGATTGATACTGTCTTTGCAGCGAAAATGGACTTCAACGGCGTCGTTGGCATGATTCGATATGACGATACATTTGAGAGCAATATCCGAGCATATACCTGGGGCATTTACCCTTGCATCAAGTCTTTCTCCGCAGCTGTCGAGAATGGTATGTTGCGAGAGAAGCTTGAGTATGAGGACCACGATGCGTTTGATCTCAGTCGACCGAATACCTTGGACAATCTTCATTTAGCGTATAGCACTGCGGATCTCGAGTGTCTCGATGAAGCGCAGCGTCAGCAGTTGAACGATCTGGGGTACAAGTGGAGCGAAATGGCGCGGTTTGTGCCGTATCAAGTGTCTATCGTGAATGGTACGCTAGACAATCCGGAGTACTTGGTGGATTTGTCTGCTTGTGAGGGTTTCCCGTGTGAGTTAAGCTCTTTATCAGACACATCGTGGAACACGCTCGTACACAATTCCCTCCGCGCCGTTGCATGGATCTATTGTCTCGAAGTTTGTCCTTACCGAGATCCCCTACTTAACACTCCTTAGGTGCACGTGAAATACACTCATTGACCTCAAGCCCAGATCTTTCCCGCATAGTCGCCGATGCCGTCCCGGCGCGCTGCATATACACGATCGACTTCGCCGCCTACCGCCTTGTAATGTCCAACCTCCTAACCAAATTTGAAGGCACGCTAAGAGACCCCTCGAAATCTACCGCATCTACTACCAGTGGAAAAGACCGCCACATGGCGCCTTACCTCTCCGGTAGCGGCCGCCCCAATACCAGCTTCAACTCCACATCCGCCTTCTTCGTCAACATCAGCTACTCGTTGACAACTTACGTGCGGCAACACGGCTACGCAGGACTCAACGAGCACGCGCACGGTACCATCAACGTGGGGGCTATATGCGTGCGAGTGCAGTGGGGTGGGGTAGCCTATGCGGGGACGACGACACTGCTACTGCTCGTCTTCTTCGGCGCCATGGTGGTGCTTACAGACAAAAAAAGCGCAGGTATCGCCGTATCACGGCTTCAAGTGTAGCACTTTGACGCTGTTGTATCATGGGTTGGAGAGTGAGAGTCTCGATGAAGCGATAGAAGTTGGAAAGAGAAATAGCGAGTGGGAGTTGGACGAGTTGGCTAGGGGTGTTGCGGTACAACTTGTGCACACTGAGAAAGGATGGAAGATGCGAACTGTGCATCTGGGAAATGCCAATTTGGTGCCTTCATGCTATGAGAACTATTGGTGGTGAAATAGGAAAGGTTCTGAGATAAACTCTACATCAAATTAGCGATCGAACGATGAGCTTGCCCGTAGACAGTATTCAATTAGCATTGTTTCCACTTAGCGGTAAGTTATCAAGAGCATAATCCATTCACCTTTCTAGCAACCCTTTCATCCCCAGCAAACTTAAGCGCGTTCGCCGCCCGTCAACGGGTGAAGGTATTTAGATTACTGCCTCCAACCAAATTCCTTACACTGTCCCAAAGTCATCGTAAGCCCTTCTCCTATGCGACCTTGGAGAAAGAATTGTCGTCGTGGTATAGCGGTGAACGGCGATATGGAAGATACGTGGTCCGAGGGGGGTCTTTTGGATTTTTTTTTTTGGCAGATGGAAGTGATAGATGGAAAACCTATACTTGGTGAAATTTAAGGGAGAAGAGTTCCTCTGGTATTGGAGCAGAACTACACTTGGCAGGTTTGTGTGTCGTAGTTCAGGTGTTGTGACATCGGAAAAGGATGACGAAGGCGGTGCACGGATCTCTCGCTAGCGTTGACAACAAGCTAGCATTCCACTCACTCGTCCGACCCGATTCCAACATTGAAAACCCAATCTGCACCATGCTCAAAAATTACGCGTTGACTAGTATGAATTCAGTCCCATACTATGGATAGCATGGATGCCCTCAAGACACGCAAACCGCACAAGAAGTCGCGCAACGGGTGTTTGCCATGCAAAGTTCGACACGTTAAGGTGAGATCTTTCATCAAAGGCACCTATAATCGAATAAGGGAGAGCGTACTGACGAGTTTAGTGTGATGAACAAAGGCCCGGTTGCGTCAATTGTAACAAGTACGGGTCGAAATGCGACTACCCGCAGCCGAAGAGCGTCTCGAGCTCCCATGAGAGCACTGCAACCCCAGTCGGCTTCGACACATCATCGTCTTCACACAGTCTCGGTCTCCTTGACAATACCGCCAGCAATGGAAACCGAGAGGTGACCCTGAACATCCCTCAGCTGCGTCTTCTGCACCACTTCACGACCCTCACCGCAAAGACCCTCGCCCATGAACCGGAGGCCGCAGACGTCTTCTCATCCTACTTCGTCAAGGTTGCCTTCGACAACTCCTACCTCCTTCACGCTCTTCTCGCCATTTCAGCGCTCCACCTCAGTCGACTGGAGCCGGATCTGCGGCCTGACTACCTCCTTCAAGCCGAGAAACATTATAACGCTGCCCTTACCCAATTCATGGCTGACGTCTCCAACATTGACGAGTCCAACTTTCAGCCCGTGCTCGCCTTCTCTTCCACCCTTTTCTCTTATTCATGGGCAATATGCGCCGAAGCTAGCAGTGACGTTGATCAGGCGTTCGAGAGCATCCATTCGAGTGTGATACTGACCCGAAGAGTAAAACCGATGGTGTCAGATCCTGGGCTTTTCAACGCAATGAAAGCATCCGAACTCGGCCGCATCATCCCAAAGGACGTCCACATAGTCGACTGGAAAAGTGAGTCACCCGCAGAAACAGAGCTCGTCCAGCTGCGCAAGTTCTCTGAGATCATCCACCATGTGTATCCTCTCGATATCATCGAAGCGTACAAAGAAGCCATTCGCTTCCTGGAACTGTTGTTTGCGAGGACCGCTTCAACGCCGCCTTCGGACGCTGTACTGAAACAGTGGGTCCATCATGTGAGGCCTCGATTCATTGAGCTCCTGTCGGAGAAGCAGCCGGGCGCTTTGATCATCTTTGCACACTATGGGGTCATCCTAGGACGAAGTCGACGCTATTGGTATTTTGAGGGAGTCGATGAGCTCATCCTCAGTGTTGCTGAGCATTTCGTTCCGACGGAATGGGCGTCATGGTTGGATTGGCCGAAGCTCCAAATTCGCGAAAAAGGTCGTTGCGTAGCGACGCAATCTGAACACTTCTTGCCTTGAATTTAGTTCAAGTGGGACGGAGGTTGGGAGCTAAGGTGCAAATCGGGGGTCTATCGGTAAGTTCCGGCGGGCCGAAGTGAGCCTGAAGGTACTAACGCATCTAGAGCAATCACTTCCTGCGCGCATTGGGACGGCACTTTTCTGATTATAGCCTCCGATTGGAGACCATTCGGCAAAATCTTAATATTCTAGAAGTAATACTGATGCATATGGCCTAGTGTCATTTGTTCTGTTGATGTCTCACATCCGGTCGCGCACCATCCATACGGAACCCTTTCATCCTCCGCCTGGCTTTTGATTGGTCGACGTATGCCGTATTCGCTTCTCGTACACGTACACGTACCACACGTAACCCAACGTCGACTACGCGGCCATCGAACGCCCCTAAGCCTTTGGAAGCTTTAGGCCAAGTAACCTTGCGGTTCATTGTTTCGTATTCGTGGATACGAGTACCTACCCGTCGCACGGGGGGTAAGGCCGAATTTGAGTACTGGAGATGGGTATAAAATGGGGCGGCCCATCGCCATCAATGTTCTATACTGCTTCCTTGACATCAATCTCGATATCTTATCTATTTACGAAGTCACACTGTTGTTGGCGAGATTCCAAGCTTACATCGACACCCGCCGCCCACTCGCAGCCAACCACAAGGAGATTAATCACCATCATCACGTTCAGCAATCGAGCCAGCGCCGCATCGGCAGGCTGCAGTATACCATCGCAATGGCAGTTGAATACAAACTTTGGAACTACACGCCCTCACTTGCTGGCGGTGTAGTGGGCGCAGTCATCTTCGCTATCCTCACCTTGCTACACACTTATCGCCTGATCAGAAACCGAACATGGTTCTGTATTCCTTTTGTCATCGGCGGCCTCGTAAGTATTTAAATTTTCTAGACCGTACCCATTGCAAGTCTCACCCCAAGCAGTTCGAGACGATTGGCTACGCAGCCAGGGCCGCAGCTTCTAAAGACACCGAGACCAAGACGCCTTATATCATCCAAAGCATTCTGATCCTCATCGCGCCCATTCTCTTCGCCGCCTCCATCTACATGACCCTCGGACGGCTCATCACGCGCACCAACTCCGCTTCGCTGTCCATGGTGCGAGCACGCTGGGTCACTACAATCTTCGTTGCCGGGGACATCATCAGCTTCTTTGTCCAATCTGGCGGAGCTGGCATGCTGGTCAAGGCAGAAAATGAAGATGACGTGCAGATGGGCGAGTACATCATCCTCGGAGGACTCATACTCCAGATCCTCATCTTCATGTTCTTCGTCATCACAGCAGGGACCTGGCATACGAGGCTGGAGCGGAGGCCAACGGTTGCTTCGAGTGAGATCAATTGGAAGAAGTACATCTATCTTCTGTACGCAGCGAGTGTGCTGATTACCATTCGTAATTCCTGCCGCGTCATTGAGTACGCACTAGGCCGGGTAAGATCATCAGATTTGTTCGACTCGCGGGTTGTTACTAACGGTCTATAGGATGGATATCTCCTCACGCACGAGTGGACGCTTTACGCATACGACTTCCTGCCTATGGCGTTCACGCTAGCTCTTTGTCTTACCTGGTACGATCCCAACATCAAGGCCAGTAGCAAAAGGGATGTGGAAATTGGAATGCGAGGGTAGTGGAGAGATTGGTGGGGGTTGGGGTGCACGGCTGTGTTGGTTGAGACATGTTCGTGACATAAACACATTGAGGCAGCGAGCGGGCTGGAGGGGCTAGTGGGGAGACTGGGGAGTTATCCTGAGTGGGTGGCGGGACTCTTTGTATTGCACTCCCTCGCGGCGTGTGTGGAGTATTGACTAGTTTTGTTTCGAGACATTCGGTGGACATGATTAATCTCAGGTTGGGCGACTACAGCAATCTCTATAAGCTTTTAATCAGAATCTCTTTTGTAGTACCTGGTGCAGCTTGAAGCTCACCGCAATAACCCAACTATCAAACCCAATGGGCCCTCAGTCCAAGGCCTTCAACGTATGGTGCTGCACCGAAACCCTGCGTGGCGGCTGGCTGAACAACAGTAATAGCCTGCGTCCGCGATAGCTCCTATCTCATCTCTCCTATCACCACCACCATCATCACGTCTCCACGAGCCGCAGCTCCCGAGCGCGTCGCTCTCTGGATATAACAGCTCGAACCGCATCGCCTGCACCGTCGCCCTCTTCTGACCGTCCTCTTGATCATCGTCTGCTCCCCTGCCCCCCTCACCATAAGCTTCTAATAAACCCTGTGCATAAGCATAAGCGACTGCTCCGTATATTGTAATTATGAAGTGATGCATGATCACAACTTGGGCAACAACTAGAACAGCACACCAGTGGAGAAATGACGTTTGGTGGTGGAAAGGGAGGTCCAAGCGCGTTGCCAGAGCAGGCAAGGTGCAGCGATTAGCTTTGTTTACACTCAGAACTTCGGAGCTCGTACCACCTACCACACACGCCGTCCCACCACGCACTGAAGAGAAGCTGCACGCAGCAGTCCACCACCGCAATACCGTCAAGTTGGCGAAACTCAAAGAAAGTCCCATCGGCATGGATCCGCCATCGCCATCCAAATTCCCCATGTCGCCGGGCATGCCTCTTTTCCCGGTCAGCCCAGAACGCGCCGCGGGCACGAAGCCGTTGTATGGCGCGCCGTCCGCAGCGCAATCGCCCTCGCTGCCAGATCTGCGTACTTCGCCGCTGCGCAAACAACACCGCCGCAATGATTCGGATGTCTCGGTTCACGGACTCGCTGCTATGTTTGAGAACCTCCAGGTTAAGGACTTCAAGGAAGCTCAAGCAAAGTATCTGAAGGCCCTAGAGAAACAAAAGGAGGCCCACGACAAGGAGATGAGGGTATTGCATCAGAAGCACGTCGGCGATTTGGCACGGCAGGACTTGCGCATCGAGCAGCTACGGAATGTTGACAAAGAACTACGAGAATGGAAGGATGCACACGTTGGGTGTGGTGGTAGGGCCGAATTTGACAAGGCTCGTCAAGAGAGTCGCGAGGCCATCGCTAAATGGGAGCGGACTATGGAGGAGGCGGCGGCTAAAATCAAGCGAATGGAGGTCAAGTTGGTAAGTTCTTGAAGCTATGAACTCACAGTACAGGCTGACGATAGACTCAGGAAAAGACATCGTCGACCATAGAAGCCTACAAGAACAAGTGCTACATCTACAAGGCCGATTGGCAAACCAAGAGCGAGGAGTGCACAAAGCTGGGCAATAAGATACCCAACTTGCTAGGCAAAACTCAAGGCTTGGAGCGCACCATCCAGCGTTTGGAGTCGGACCTCAAGTTCCGCGTCGCAGAGTCCGAGAAGTACAAGGGCCAGGTGTACAACCTGCAGGTCGACATCGAGGCCGCCCGCGATCAGTCAGCGGAGGAGGTCCAGGCGCTGAAGTACAAGCTTATGCTAGTTGAAGGAGAGCGAGATGCTCTCAAAACAACCCTGAAGGAGGAGGAGGTACTACGCATTGCCGCTGAAGGCCAGATCCCGCTCCCAGCTGCTACGAGTGAGGAACACACTGAGTTCGGGTCACCGATGCGCTCACCACGCAAGCAGCGCGCACCCGAACGCGACGAGGACGACAAGGAGAACGTAGCGCCAAAGAGGATAGCGGTGGAGCTCAGGCTCATGCAGTCAGAGCTTACCACAGAGAAACGCCTTCGCGAGCGTGCCCAGGACCAAATCGAGTTTATGAAGATGGAGTGCCAGTTCCGATGCTGCTCTTGCCGCATCGCCGACTCAAAGGGTTCGGGTTACGTTCACGATGGCAGCTACGCGACCGAGATGGAGCGCATCAAGGCTTCGGTTCCTAATCTTACCCCTCCGGCTAGCGACCATGGGGATGACACAATGGAGGGTGTGATCATCAAGCCCGAGCAAGCTGAAGACGAGCGACCATTGACGCCCCCGATCGAGGACATCAGCGAGTCCACTGACCAGGCCCTCGACACGACCGTCATCATTAATCGCATGAAGAGCGCCACGCCGGAAGCGGAATTGCTGTTCTCTCCGATTACAGGCACCTTCCGCTCTGTGTCGTCACCTGTCAAAGCCTCTCTTTCGACCAACGTTGTCACTCCAGCGAAGACGTCCCAGCCGAGTCTGTTGGTCATCTCTGAGTTAGCCACAGGCTCATCACCATGGACACCAAATGCAAACAGTACTATGCCTCCGGTGGAGGTCGAGTCTCGTTCCACGTCTCGAAGCACTTCGCGGCCGCATTCCCGGGCTGAACTCGTCGTGCAGAAGCAATGCAAGAACAAGTCTTCCGACATTGTCATCCGAGAAGACGCTCTCCTAGACAGCGATGAGCAGGACACTGAGCCTCAGATCCCACTTGTCCCATCGACCCCGGGACCATACCTCACCCGCACCATCACTACCACTACGACGATTCCTCTACATTTCTCGCCTTTCACACCGGCCGCCAAGTCAGGCAACGCACCCATGACCCCATCAACGATCGCGCATGCTCCAGCGAATGCTCAAACCCCCGTTCTTGGTGAGCTCTCAATGAACCAGCTCCCATTCGACAGGGTCGCTGCACTAGAGGCAATCCGCGAGCGACGCGGGAGGGCGAGGAGCATGGCAGTTGGCCATGGCACGCCGCAGAAGCAAATGATGGAGGGCGTCAAGGAGCGAAGGGACATTAGCGCGCCAGTCTCAAAAGTCCGCCGATGAAGATTGCGCAGCGAAAGGCTTCATGACAGTAGGCAGGAGTGTATAGTTCAGTTTAGATGGTTCAGCTCCTCGCGGTTTGAGTAGCGGCATTATCAGGTGTTTGGAGCGGTATCTCTTCTGGCGTCGTCGCCGGTGTTGGATTTTGCAGGTTTCTGTGGCGCTTTCTTGGTTTGCGGGCTGGAAGATACCATAGTCCGTTGGACTCTACGGTCATAGCTAGTATAAAATGAGTTATTTCGAGCAACATGGTTTTTTCCCTATGTCCTGTCGTGTCGCGACACTTCTCTATGATGCGCCAAAGTTTCGCGCCAAGTCCGCATTGGCCACCCGCTAGTGGTCTAAGCGAGACGACCGCACAAATTATCGACTTGGGCATCTTCAACCACCAGCGACCCCACGACGACCGACCGACTTTCTCCTCCCACCCCACCGAACCCAGTCGCCTTTCAGCACAGTCGCAATCATGTCTGACGGCGAAGTCGAGGTCGAGAGCCCCTCCGGCTACGCCATCCTGCCCAAGGAGGTCACGGACGAGATTGGCAGTGTCAAGCTGTTCAACAAGTGGAGCTACGAGGATGTGGAGATCCGGGACATTTCCCTCACGTACGCACCTGCCCTCTCTCGTTTTGGTTTTGCTGCGTGGTTGAGGCTGCAATTGGGCGCCGCGAGGACATGCACGTAGAGCCGGGCTAACGCGATTGCAGCGACTACATCCAGATCCGCACGCCTGTCTACATATCTCACTCCGCCGGCCGCTATGCTGTCAAGCGCTTCAGGAAGGCCCAGTGCCCCATCATCGAGCGCCTCACCAACTCGCTCATGATGAACGGCCGTAACAACGGAAAGAAGCTCATGGCTGTCCGAATTGTCGCCCACTCTTTCGAGATCGTACGTTCCGCACACCCAGCAGTCGCTGCATGAGAAGGAGAAGACTCGAATGCGCGGACTGAAAGTGTTGGACATGGCTAATGATATCAGGTCCACATCATGACCGACCAGAACCCCATCCAGGTCGCCGTCGACGCCATTGTTAACTGCGGACCCCGTGAAGACTCTACCCGCATCGGTTCCGCAGGTACCGTCCGTCGCCAGGCCGTCGATGTGTCTCCCCTCCGCCGCGTCAACCAGGCTATCGCGCTCCTCACCATCGGCGCCCGCGAGGCCTCGTTCCGCAACGTCAAGAGCATCGCCGAGTGCCTGGCTGAAGAGCTCATCAACGCTGCCAAGGGAAGCAGCAACTCGTACGCCATCAAGAAGAAGGACGAGTTGGAGCGTGTGGCAAAGAGCAATCGGTAAATACTGGGCGTGGTATTGGGACTACATGGTACTTGCTTGCGGATGGCGGATTTGAACCGAGCGGCAGGGAGTTCTTCATGTGGCTGGTCTGGGCGGTTTGCCTGGTCAGTATGGAAGGCTCAGGCATGTATCGGGTCTTCTAGGCGAATCAACATTTCCATGGTTGCATGACAAAAATGAACAATTCGATACAACTCTTGTCTTTACTCGACGTGAGTGTGATACATCAGGAGTGTACCCGCTTGCTGCTACACGCGCTTTCGGCTTGTACCGTGGATATAATTTCTACAAGCTTCGGAAATTACTAAACAGGTAACTGCGACCAAAATGCACGGGAAGGAGGATATGTGGATTCAAACTCCGTTCTGCTGATATAGCGGCGGCTCCTTGGGTATATATATCACATAGCCCGCCATCTATTCCTGTAAATGCAGACACAATCAGTGCGCCAATCGCAACACGCTTCTAGTCAACTCAAAACCTTACGCTGCCACCACTCTCGCCCGCACAGCCTTCTCCAAAATGGCACCAAACTCGTCGAAACCAAGATGTCCATCTTTCGCGTCTCCATATGCAACAGCATCGGAATATGCCTTTTGCATGAGCTCAGCATCCAGCCTGACTATCCATCCATCTCCCGTGATCATGATGCGCTGTCCTTCCTTGTCCACATGCGCCAACATCCCACTTGCCCGCACAAGCCGCTCGATCCACACCCTGTCCTTACCCTCTACCCACGCTACATCTACTAGATCCACCGCACCCTTGTGTTCCATCTCTGCCCTTACCTTTTTAACAACCCTCTCCCTTCTCTCCCTCTCTTCTTCCAACTCCTTCCGCTCCTCTTCTTTTCGCCTCTCAATCTCCACCCGTTTCTTTTCCACGATATCCCGCTCCACCTCTGCGCGTCGCGCCTTTTCCGCTGCTAACAAAGCTTCGCGCTCTTCTCTGCCTTCGTCTTCTTCGCGCTTGCGTTGTTCAGCTTGTGAGCGGTGGAACTCGTGGTATGCGCGGCGCTGATCACGGCGCGCGAGGGATTTGGCTTTCTTGGTGCCGATTGCGCGGTTTGCAGGTGTGGGACGCGGTCTATTAGGATCTGCGGGACCGGCTTGGGCGAAGGCGTCATCATTGGGGTCTTGCCATGCTCCTCCTGCAGCTTCGTCTGGTGGCAAGCCTAAGCCTGGCGGAGGTGTTGGCGCGAGTGGCGGCGGATCTACATCATCGTTGTCTGTGTCTGGTTGTAGGACGAGGTTTTCGTCTACCGGAAGATCGTCTGCAGCGCCCTGGGCTGGTACCGCTGGCGATGCAGCTTCGGCGGCGGCGGCAGCGAGCGGGGCAGCATAGTGTGTGTTGTAGTACTCTGCTATTTGTGGGCCGTAGTAGAAGGTTCCGAAGAGGATGGCGGTGTGTATGAGGTCTTGGAGTAGAGGTGTGTTGGGCGATGTGAAGGGGAGAAGGATGTTGAGGATGCCGCGGGTGGTGGAGAGGAGGGCGCCCATTGTGGGGTGGTGGGGTAAAGGTAAGAGGCTTGCAATGGAAGGAAACTGTGTAGACAGGCGGGCGTCGCGTTGATTGTGGTGTGTGTTCGGGTCGTATATGAATCGAGTTGGTCTGCTCAGAGGTCGAGCGCGCTGGTGGTTTCCGTGGTGGTCGAGGAAATGTAAAATCGGTGATGCAACTCTGGTAGGGCTGAAGCGGGAGCTCTAGTCTGTGTTGAGTATAGCCTCATCTCACATCGAGTTTTGAATATGCACATGTCAGATGCCGCAAATCTTCGCCTTGATCGTGAAATACATTAGCCTCCTTTACTAGGTGTTACTTGCAGTGCGCTCTAATGTTCCCCCACAATGCACGGCGATCGATCAATTGTCGCCCATTTGCAGCTTAGGTTGTAGTGAGCGGGAGGCTTTCGGCCGTAAGAGAATTGATCAGCGCAAACCGCGCGCCCCGCAATTGTCAGCAACAACTACGGCGAAGCACAAGGCGATACTGCTACAGCAATTTTGCTGCTCTCGGCGTTCTCAAATAGCAACACTAGGAGCAATTCCGATGTTGGTTGACGCAAGTGCATGCAAAGCCAAGGCTATATAATCGACTTTCTTGGCAGGCCATCGTAATAACGGCCGGTAGTAGAAGGATGACGCCGCCACATCAATGCAAAGGGAATGTTCGAAAGTCTTGTCTGGGGTTACGCCCGTAACACTTTGTATATATGAGATTGTTTTCTCGATACGCTGAAGACAACAGTTCATTTCGTGTTTCTTTTCGACTCACTTCAAAGACGTGCTTTTACCACCTGATCCAACCTCCTGCCTTTTATTCAACTGACCTCGCACAACACAACAATCCAGCTCGAAAACCTTGACAGTATGGCTTCGTGGCCCAATGATGCTGGCGTATGTTTCACTCCACTCGTAGTATTCTACAATCCTCTAACATAATTCAAAACAGTTCGACACAGACTACCAAGAGCACAAAGCCGTAGACCTCACAGTCAGTGGCCAGATCCCCCAATATGCCGCCGGGGTCCTCTATCGTACAGGTCCGCTCGGCTTCAAGGTGAAGACGGACGATGGCAAAGAGTTCGCCGCCAAACATTGGTTCGACGGCTTCTCGTGTGTCCACCGCTTCGAGATCGACTTCGACGCGGGGTCACCCCACGTTACCTACACTTCAAGACGCACGGTAGACGAGATGCTGGAAGCGGTGCGCAAGACAGGCAAGCTTAACAGCATAACCTTTGCCGCGCAGCGCGACCCTTGTGACAGCTTCTTCCAGAAAGTCATGAGCATCTTTAAGCCCAAGCCGAATATACACAATATTGGCGTTACGCTTTCTGTCAACATGCCTGGCGGTGGATCTGTCAAGAATGGACAGAAGCAGGTGGCCGCTACCAATGGACACACGAACGGCATTGAGACTCTGCATGTCAAGACAGATGCGTACGACATGAAGAATATTGACCCAGTTACACTGGAGCCGAAGGGAGTCACCACACAGACGAAACTGCATCCTGACCTGAAAGGCCCCCTATCAGCCGCACACGCAAAGACCGACCCAGATACCGGAGACCTCTTCAACTATAACCTCGAGATGGGGCGCCAATCCACCTACCGCGTTTTCTGTATCTCTGCCTCAACAGGAGAGACGCGCATCCTTGCCGCATTTCCTGGCAAGCCGGCATACCTCCACTCTCTCTTACTTACCTCGAACCACGTCATTCTATGTGTCTGGAACAGCCACATCAAATGGGGTGGCATATCCATACTCTACGAAAGCAACATCCTCGACGCCATTGCCCCCTTCGACCCCAATTCAAAAGCCACATGGTACGTTGTTGACCGCACAGGCAAAGGCCTGGTTGCAACATATGAAAGCGACCCTTTCTTTTCCTTCCACTCCATCAACGCATGGGAAGAGCCCTCCGCCAGCGATCCTAGCAAGACAGACATACTCTGCGAACTCTCTTTATACGACAGCACGGATGTTGTGCACCGCTTCTACTACGACAACCTGATGAGCTTGCACAGCGACTCCAAGAAGTACGCCGGCAAGAAACGCATGCCTCATTTGCCCAGCCAAGCGCAGTTCCGCCTCCCCAGCGTCAACGCCGGCGTATCGTCTCCAAAGCCGCTTCCCGCTGAGCTCGTCTTCAAAGCGGACAAGTTGATCTCCATGGAACTCCCTATCATCAACCCAGCATACCTCACACGCAAGCACCGCTATGTCTACGGCGTAGCTGACCGCCTCAAATCCACCTACTTCGATGGCATCGTCAAATTCGATAATGTGACGCAGACGTCGACCTTCTGGGAGACGGAAGCACACACGCCTGGCGAACCAATCTTCGTAGCGGATCCGGAGGGCACAAAGGAGGACGATGGTGTACTGTTGACGGTAGTCCTTGATGGGTTCAAGGAAAAGAGCTATCTGCTTGTGTTAGATGCGAGGGATCTGAGTGAGTTGGGCAGAGCGGACATGCAAGGACCGATGTCTTTTGGATTCCATGGGACGCATAAGGCTACGGGGAGGAATTATACTGGTGATGTGTGAATGGTGTGGTGACTTTTGCGATTGAAATTTAGCGTTGCCGGTCGTTCCCCTTTCGTATATCAATTGCATTGCTTTGTTCATTCCACTTCGTGCTATCTATCCCTGTGCCACGTTTACGTGATTGTGCATCACGACGCACCGCTCGTATTGCTCGAACGAGATGGCTCGATTCCTTACCCTACATGTTTGTCGTGGAACCCCAACATATTGGTGTCCCGTCACAAGTAAGTGCAAAACTAGTGTGCCGTACAATAGGTCATTTGACCTGAATCTGTTACCTACATGGAATATAAAGAACACACCCCGGCTTCTTTCCTCTCTCTGTTCTATTCTACACTCTTGTGTACCTTCTACGCCTGTCTTCAAACCTTCTACTTGCTACATCTATCTCCTATTCCGGGCCCGGCTCTAGTCAACTGAATTCTGAGCTATTTGCCCAACGCTAGTACACAGGCTTCTCAACGTGTCGCATGGATTTACAGCCACCAGACAAATGTCTGTTTGTGCGCACGCGAGTAAAATGATGTGTCGATAGAAACCCAGAGCGAATATGCCCTAACGGAAGACGAAAGTATACGCGCTTCACGACCGCTCGGCTCCGTGTCGAAGACAGCGATGCGGTCAACGAAGGAACACGACCACGTAGCAAGACAAAAATATCAATACTCCCGAGCCATCCAGAGAGATAAACCAACGACTCCAATCCAAACATTAGCACAGAAACAACCCATCTCCACAACTCACTCACAGTCACGGTTGCACCCACTACACAGTTCAATTGAAACACGAAGCCCAAGCGTAAGGGAAATAGGATCCATACATTTAGAGCTGCAGCTACAAAAAGGGGCTAGTAACCATCCTTGACAAGACGAATGTGGTATCCTCCATCCATACTTCATAAAAGAAACGTTGGGTTTCGGGGGAATATTCTATCGCTCTCCTGACAGTTGAAGTAAAACCTTCATTTCTTCAATCCGCCTTACAAAATTTTGGTGCTACATGATTGCTTGGAGAGGTGGTGCTGAGTGCTGGGTATGGGCCGGGTGTGGGAGGTCAATGCAGGTGCGGGCGCGGATGGTGACCGGGGTCGGGAGGCTGCTGGGCTGGGTTGGGCTATGCTGGGCTCTACCGGGGGTTGGGGTTGTGATCGGAACGGAAAGGCATCTCGAAGCCCGGCGCAGGGGTGGAACCGAGCCACGGGGCTGTCACCAAGTGGTCGGAACCACCCCTAGGGGAAATGGCATGTTATTGGGGACCATCTATGCCTCGATCGCATCATCAACATCCCAATTCAGATGAGAAATGGATATGGTCTCCAAGGCATTCGGCGCTGCTTCTCCCGTTCCTGGTCACGGCCGAGCACCGGTGCGGACACTAGATCTCAAAGTTCAGTCAATGCTGGACATGGTCCCTCAAGGAGGTATCCAGCATGAACGCCAAACTGCGATCAATGTGCCCACACGATGCCATGGGGAGGGTCAATGTCAGGGTATTCAGGCCATGACACCTTGGTTGCCGCCTTTGGATGGTTAGTGGTATAAGATATGTTGGGGGTAGTGCGGCTGATCATGAAACGAGGGGGTAGTGGGTGTGGGCGAAAGAAGAGGACCACTGGCCGGTAACGTACCGACTTGTCGCTTGATCTGCTCGCGTGCCCATCGAGCCGTCTCGCGAGTGCGGCCGGTGAATTCCGCGTTGCTACGAACGTCCCTTGTCAAAGCCGTCAAGAAGTCATGACGGAAGTACTCTCGAATGTCGCCGTTAGGGAATGCCTCGGCAAGATCACTGTCATATATTAGCGACGGTCAAAAAAGCTAGATCGCGGTGCGCATACCCAATAACGCCGCATGATGACCGGAGAAGGGCCTCGGTGCGGTTGGTGTCCATCTGGACAATGCGCAGGAGCTCGAAGATAGAGTCCAAGTATTGGACGAGTATTTGAGCTGTGATCATTAACAATTTGTCTGAAAACGGGAGCTGGGTACATACTCTTGCCGCTTGACTTCATAGCAATGATGATGCCGTCCCAAGCGTCCATGATACCTTCCCGCAATGACGTAATGTAGTCCATCATCTCAAAATTGGCCTCGGTTGTCATTGATACAGATGAAGCTTGCTGCAATACCTGACCAACAATGGGTAGGTACGTCTCAAAAGCACCAAGAATAGCCTGAGAGATGTCGCCGAAGCACTGCAGGATAGCAGGTTTGAATTGGTTGCCCAATTGGGGACTCTGTTAAGATGGTCAGTATACGAGAGAAAATTGAAAGTACAAAGACTTACTCTGAGATTGCTGAGCAGGCAGTTCATAAAAGGATCGCAGTAGGGTTGGACCTTCTCGCCTAGAGCTCGTGTGACGTCGCTGACCAGGCCAATAGCCATGGAGCATAAACCTGGTTCTTCTTGGTTCTGCAGCGCGTTGTAGAGGAACTTGGAGAACGCATCCATGTACTTGAGAAAGTCTTCCTCCAAAGCTGTTGCAATGGATCCAATAGCGGCAAAGACTGCATCTGGAACACTCGACTTGGGCGGCAAGCTCGCTAGAAGGGTAAGCAGAATCTGCATGATGCGATCGGCCTCAGGCTTGATGTCGCCCTCCAGTCGCTGCACGATTGCCATGACGACGCTGGCCAAACTTGTCTGCATCTCTTCCAGCGTCAACTTGTCCTCCACACTGACGACTTGAGTCTGCAGCTGGATCGACTTCTCTAGTCGCTCGAGGATGACGTTCGCCAGCGTTCCGACAAGGTTGATACTGTCGTTAGCGGAGTTGTTGATGAACGTGTTGAGAACCTCGTAGGCGGCTGTTCGGAGCTGGTTGTCAGCATCGGCTCGCTCAGTGACCTGCAAGAGGTGCTGGATGCTGTTTTGGAAGTGAGGCGACAACGGGTTTGAATCGGAACCGGGCTCTCCCGCGAAGCGGTCTGCGAGGTTCATCAACGCCCAACAGCAGGACGACGCCATCTTGGTATGGCTGGAAAGACCGCCGAACAGAGCTGCAATGAGAGAAGGAAGATGTGCTTGAGCGTCGACAGCATTCGGTGCAGCCTCGCAGATACGACCAAGAGCATACGCAGCCGAATCCTTGACGTGAAGCACCTGATCGTCCATCATGGCAATGAGCACAGGCAAAGCCTGCTTGACGAGGGGATCTAGGATGTTCTCCTCCGGACCTTCCATGATGGCTCCAAAGGCTGAGACAGCGGCGTCCCGGTAGTGCCAGTCCTCGGCACGGAGGTTCTTCTCCACGAAAGCCAGTACCGGAGGCACAACGGCACTGCCCACGCACTGTGCCCAGAGCTGCAGACACTGATATGCGGCACGCGAGACATTGTATTCGTTGTCGTCGGCGTCCTCATCCTGCTTGGCAAGAAGCTCGAGCAAAACTGGGACAACCTCCTGTGTGGCCACCCGCGCGAAGTTGAAGTAATCTCTTAACTCGGTCGAACCTTCAGCCTGAGCCTAGGAGTGTGTTAGCACCGGACATGCATGATAATTGCAGTTGTAAATCGGAGCCTTACCTGAGTGTTGTCATCCTCGATCGAAATCTCTTCCTCGCAGACGGTGCACCAAAACTCAATAGCAAGCTTGGCAACATCCTCCTCTTCGCTCTTCATGCCCTGGATGGTAAGACCAAACAGCGCCTTCTCCATATAGAAGCGCATCTTGTCGTAGTACAAGCCCATGATTCTGTTTAGGCAGCCGTACGCACCCTGCTGGATGCGGTTGTCCTCGGCCTGGGTGGCCTCGCAGATGACCTGCATGATGTAGTTCCGCTCGCCCTCGTTCTCAAAGTTGGACCGCACAAACTCGATCGAGTCGCCCAGGGCCGCGATGGCGGCGTACCGCACATCGAGATTGGGCTCCTCCTTGCGGGCACCCTGCACAACAGCGGTGAGGATGGCGTTGGAGTGGTGGCCCAGCGCTTCTCGCAGCTCGAGATCATCTGTGTCGCAAACAAAGCCGATGGTGGTCAGCGAGGCCTGCTTCTGGTGGTCTACGCCCTGGCCGACATTCTCCACCAGCGTGGGCATCAGCTCTGGCCATTGATTGTGGGGTAGCTCGATGGCGGCGATGGACGCGATGAACTGCGCGGCCGACTGTCCTGCGCGGGAATCGGGTGAGGCGAGAGTGCGGAGGGCGAGCTGCTTGACGTTCTGCTTGATGTCGGCGTTCAGGTTGAGCCACCGCTCCTGAACCTCACGTAACCGGGCGTACTCGCGTGCCGTGAAGGCGTTCTTGAGGGCGATACCGGCGGCGGTCCGGATGTGAGCCTGCGACTGCTCGTTTGCGAGCTCTGTGCCGAGGATGGTGAGGTATTGGGGCTGCGTGAGACATTGCCGTTAGCGGTCGAGCTAGGAGAGGGTGCGCAGCTCAGGCTGGCGGGGCGGGGCACTCACAAAGTCAGACTCGGCGGCCTGTGTGAGCTGCAGCTCAGCGGCCTGGCGAACGTTGGCATCTGGCGGGCGGTCAGTTCAGGCTGCAAGGCGGGGGAGCGTGGCGGGAGGTACACACCGGGGGAGAGGGTCCCCTCCAACACCTGGTTGATATCCATGATTGCAGAGGGGGTGAGGTGGCGAGCTGGGCGACGGGAGTCTGGTGTGGAGAGACGCGTGCGGCTCGGGGTTGAGCTTGTGTTGGGAGGGTGGGCGAGGAGGAAAGTGAGGTTCGGAGAAGTTGCGGTGGGCTGTAGGGAGCGAATTTGAAGCGAAAGTAGGTCGAGCGTAGGCAGGGCCAAAACACGTGAACGCTTAGGGTAAACTGTTTTTCTGCCCCACGCCGCCTGGGGTACGCGGTACTCGCATTGTGCTACGCAGCGACAGGACCAAAACTCGGCAGCGATGATGCCTCTGCTGGCACTGCTGGCAGCTGTTCCAAGGCCAGGTCTCCCTTCGCACAGCCGACACAGACCCTTCCATCAGAATTTCGATGCTCCTGCGGCCTGGTCGACCATCACTGGCAGCATGGGGAAGGCCCGAGCGCCACGCATGGCAACCTTGCTGGAGCACACTGCGGGCACGCAACATGTAAGATGCGCAGCACCTTGCTGCCGCTGCAACACACGGGATGCTCTCGTGGCCGACTCGCACCACAGCGAGACATACAGTTCCCCTTTGTACAGAAGTCCCCTTTCCGCAGCTTCTGGAAGGGCTCGTCCGAGCGCCGCACCCAGCAACAGTCTACCATTGGCTCGCTTGCACGCTCCGTCCGCCCCAGATTCAAGCCACGGACAGCCCTGCGCCGGAGCCACCCGCAGGCAGCAGCACCGTTGGACACAGCGCAAACACATTGATGCGGACGTAGCTTCGAATGTTCCACTGTCTATACTACACAGCACAAACTCGAGTCGGGCGTGTTCGGTGGCCAAGGCTATGTGCATAGTGCATCGAGCCAGACGAAACGCCCGACCCTAATGTACAAGACACCAGCGAGATCTATGTACAATACACACCCACAACCAATGACCTCATGTACACCAATACGCCTCGCATGCAAAACATCCCACCTCCTCCAGCCCTATATCCTTAACGACCTTCCAAAATGTACCCCGTAGTCGTGCTGAATACTAGTCTCTACCGGATGCTCCTCCTCGGGTCATCCGCCTCATCCCTCCTCCAATCCCTCATCTCTTTCGTCCCCAAACTCCCTAACCCCCCCTCACCCCTCCTCCCCCACCCGCCCAACCTGACCACCAGCGTCGTAGCATTGTCCGCATCATCCGCGACCTCGGTCGCAAACGCCGTGACATCTCTAGCAGCCTGCTCCGGCGTCTTCGCCTCCTTCACAATATCCACAATCTCCTGATCATGAAGATGTCCGGACACGCCATCCGACACCAGCACCATGAAGCTGTACTCGGCCGGGCTCAGCTCCACACGTCGGATCTCGGGTTCCGCGGATACACCGATGCGCTTATGTGCCATGTCGCCAAAGGCACGTGTGTTGGCGAGTCCGGACACGCGCTCTTCGCCGAAGGAGTCGGTGACAAAGGTTGCGGCGTAGCGGCGGAGGCGTGTGGCTTCTTCGGGGAGGGAGGGGTGGTGATTGGAGGTAAGGGGGATGGCTTGCCCAGTTGCTGTATCGCAGAGGAGAATCCGAGTGTCGCCAACGTGGGCTGTGATGAGAGAGGATGGCGATGCTGGGTGCCAGAAAGGCGATGGTGTGGGCGTCGATATGAGTGCTATGCTGCAGGTGCTTCCGCCCTTGAAGCGATTCGGTCCGCCAATGTTATTGCCAGGCCGTGACGGCTGCCCTAAGATGTCATCATCGTTGATAGCCCGATCTGAGAGGACAGGGTCTTCGTCCCGCTTGGCCACTTGCGCAGACACGAAATCGTAGTCGGCCTTCAAGAAGGCGTACTCCAGCACCGACTCGATGCCAATGCCTTCAGTCGCATCGGTGGATATCGAGGCATCGGTGCTGATGCGCTTGGAAGCGATTTCTTTCTCTGCCAGATGCCCTTTGCCGCCTGCAGACAAGGAGAAGTAATCCGGCTTAAAGCGCCGGAAGTATCCTCCCACCAACTCCTTCCAGTTCTTGACCAGCGTCCGTTCCAGCTCTTCTGCTTTCATGATGCTGTGCGATTGCTCCACGGACGGTGCACTCTCCATTGGCGCCGACTTACTCTCCGCGCCTGGGGTTGGAAGCTCCCCATCTGTGCCAGGCTCTGGCGGCCTCAATGGCTCCGTGCCTGGCGGCGTATGCGTCTCAATGGCATCCAAGCTCTCTTTCCCATCAGCCGCCGCAGTTTGTCCGACAACCGGTCTCTCTTCTGGGTCGCTCATACTGCTCGGCCGTCGTCTATCCCTGTCATTTTGTGCTTGGAGACTGCTCTCTAGCTCAAACAGCTTCGTCGTCTGCTCCAGATAAAGATGCAACTCCTCCCTCAACCACCCCGCACACTCTGCTCCACCATGTCCATCAAACACACCAAAGTAGAACACCTGCGGATCCCCGCTCGCAGTATCCGCGGGCGTGACCTCGCTCTTGAGACTACCACCCGCGCCGCGCTGCAACGACACGGGGCGCCTCTTTGCAAACGCAGGCACCTCAATTGTCCCCGCCTGGTATGAATCCTCGTTGTATGGGCGCGAGCCACGCGACAGCGAGACTCCAAAGTGATGTTTCGCACTCTTCAGTGGTATCCGCACAACGGCCATGTCGCGCGACGCCCCAACCATGGGCGGCGCCGCCGCCGGCGACCTGTTCGTCCCGCGCGGTTCATGAGGCGTGCTCTTGTCTCGTGGGAGCTTGTGGTGCGGTCCGCGCGGCGATCCTGAATCGGGATGTAGCGAAGAGGATGGTATGTGTGTTATAAAGTACTCGTGGAAGCCGCGACATTGGGAGGGGTATCGCGGTGCGAGGAAGCCGCATCGATCGGGCGTGCAGCGATTGGAGGGAGAAATGACGATTCGAGGCCGTCGGCTGGCGCGATTGACGCGAAGTGACGGTTTCCACATGCTGAGATGTTCTGGCGCAAAGACTTCATAGTGTTGTGTCCGTGGTTCGGTGGAGCTATGTCATGGCGGTTTGCACCGGGATAAGCATTTCCAGACGATCGTTTGGTAACAGAAACTGTGGCACTTGGAAGAGCCCGTTTATTCTCCACGCTAAACAAATTGAAAGAACTGCGTGCTCTAGCCGGCACAGCGGCTTGCAGTGTGGTAGAGCTGGGGAGTGGAAGCGGGGAACCGCGTTGCCGTCGAGCTGTCGCTCCTTCCGCTCTTGCGGAACGTAACCTCGCTTGATTGGCTGGCTGCACGTCACCGTCACGATCGAGTGCTCTCCAACGTATGCAACATCCTCGTTCGCTAAGAGTTTAGATCTATTTTCTTGTTGTACACTTCACAGCGAGAGAATATCCATCTCGCCATACTGCCTAGATATTCGAAGGAGGTCTATACCACCCACCTCGTCCCAAACCTTTATGCCGTCAATGTCAATTCGACATCAGCTAACGAGGCAAAATAACATTCAGCATCAAATACATATCATACCCAACCTAACGCCATCAAGAAACCGAACTTCTACTTCAGTGCGTCGGTCTTGTGGCTGAACACGCCTCGCCGACCGACATGCACCATGGAAGAATGCATGACCACTTTCGTCTCGGCGCCACGGGAGAAGTCCGACTTGGTGAACGTGGGCGTCAGTGCGAAGCGGACGAAGAAGTTGTTGGGATATTTCTGGAGCTCATTGAGCGTCTTCATCGGATCGCCGAGCAGATTCCGGGTCTGGTTGACCATCATACTCAAATTGAGGTCAGTGCCAGCAGTCGGCCACACGACTTGCCACTTGACGGCTTCCATGCGCAGGCGGAAGCCGATTCGGAAGCCCTTTACGTACAGCTCGCTGAGAACATGTGTGCGCTGTGGGTTCTGGTACGGCTCTAGCAGGAAGCCGAGCTTGGACAAGAGATCTGTGCAGTGTTCCTCGGCCTTCCTGGTTCGCCACTCCTTGTGGCCCGACTCTTGCTTGAGCTGTGTGTACAGCTCTCGCTGGAGCTCGCAAATCTCATGCTTCCGAGCGACATCGTAATCGCTAAGATTAGCGAACCCCAGGCAAAGATCGTTGCAAGCCGCTCCAGCATGGTGGCCAGAGTTCCACAGGAAATTATCGCTCATGGCATTTGCGACAATGTGGCGCGTAACAAGGCACGTCACGATGTCCTTGCGCATCTCGTTATCCATCAGCAAGTGCTTGATGTCTGACTTGTTGGCCATCATTTCGACGAGATCCGGAGTATTCGAGAGGTTGCCAGCCTCTTGTGGTTGCATGTGGACTTTGGTGTAGACACCAGCCCACTTGCGGATGTCCTCGAAGAAGTCATGGAGCAGACCTCGGTCGTTCTGTTGCTCAATGCCGAACGTGTAGATCGGAACGCCGTTTGTGAATTGCTTTAGACAGCGCTGCTCAGGAGTCTCGGTTCGCTTGTGGCGGCGGACGGCGGGAGGACTCGCACCCGTGATGACAGGAGGTTGTACTGGCTCGCAGGAAGTCGTAGGCGTATACGAGGCTGATCCAGGAGTGAGTTGCACGTACGACCGGTTGTTGCGAAGGGTTATCGGGGTAGCAACAGGCGAGCTGTCTCGAAATACGCTGAGATCCTGGTCGCTGAAGAATGGATCGCCTTCTTGTTGCATACCAGCAAGAGTAGTAGCACGGGTACGTTCTTGGACCACCTGAAGTTCGAGCTCTTCGACGCGTCTCCGCAACTGCTTGATGCAATCGTCTTGTTGTTGGTTGCGCTCTTCCTGATCACGGATAACACAGCGAGCAGTGTGCAGCTGAACTTCAAGAAGTCTGTTCTTGTCCCTCAGGACGTATGTCTCGCCGAAGGTAGCCCTACAAGATTAGCATTGGACTCGAGCCTAGTCACTAGCGTATGCTTACATTGAGCCTGTGGGCGTGAATTGATATGAGGAGCATATCTGCGGCGTGCTTTGGTCCTGGTCTTGACTCTGGGTCGCAACTCCATCACCGAAGAGCCATGGAATCGATGTGATGAGGGCTTTCTCTGGCTGGAAGCCGTTCTTGTTGATAATCTGAGACATCTTGGTCGGACTGGAGTTAAAATTGCGGCCAGAGTAGACAGAGAGCGCGGTACATACCTTGGTATCCGATGGAAACAATTGAGAGAGATCTATAGATGCCCGAGATGTGCCGACCGAGGTCTATAGAATAGATGGGGGCGAAACATACTGCACAGAATTAGATCGCATTCCACTGTCGTAAATGCGTTGACAATGAGAAGCTTGGCAGAGGAAAGAAGAAGAGGGAGAAAGATCTCCAGGAGGGAATATATGCAGCCTCGAGCATAAGCCGCAAGCGTGCTAATTTCGCTCCGAAAGGTGAGCGTGAGTATGTGTGAAGACCTACAGCTGAGAGTCCGGCTGCCACGTCGCTCGGAGCGCGTCAAAGGGCTTCTACTGCGTTGTGGCCTCCCTCGCTCGATTGACGACGTGATTGAAAGGATGAGTCAGCCAGTCAAATATCTCTGGGTATCCGAGTTGAACTGGGCTTTGTGATCCGGAGTGCAAAAGATGCTGAGATCGTCCTAGGGATCCTACTCTCCCGGGGAGTCAACTTTTATAGACGATGGGGGCTTGGTGCCTGACCATACGCACGTCCACCCATTGTGTTGGGCGGGGTTCTCGGGCCACCTACTGTTGGGGCCTGCCTTGGGCTCTGTGCAACAGAAGACGGCTCTCGTGATGCCTCGTTATCTCCCCGTGCTTATGGCGTGACGATATCATTAAGTTGCTTTCAGGCGTCCATTGGCTGCCTACGATTGTGGTCGAATAAGGAGGAACTTGAGGTTAACCATTAGAGAAGGATGCGATTGGTTGGGCTGGAGTATCTATAAACAACGATAGCGGGTCATAGCTAGATACCCTTAGTGCCTCTTGAATTGATGAGCCTGATCGGCACAACTTGATCACAGCGTTGCCAGCTAAGGGGCGGCCTGGGAGGCAGACATCGTTTCAGGTGACTTGGGCTACGGTATTGGAAGTTACGATTATGCGAAACGATGCCGGAAGCGTACGTTGGTCCAAGTGTTTGTTACATAGGCTCGCGTGGCATCTAGTGTCCGGGGAAATGCGTGAGGTATACTAGATGTCTTCACTGAGATGGTGGATGTAAAGATCCGCAGATGACATGCAGCATCCTCGTGGAGACATTCTCTTTATTTGAATTGTGTACAATTCGAGTTTGAAGAACTAAACAGTGTCAGATAGCTGAGGTATCAAGTAAGACCTGGCATCTTGCCTCACCTCATACTACGCTGTACCGCGAGGTGACCACAGCAAAGCTGAACGCAAGCAAAAGTCCCATGGTAGTAGCCCGAGCGAGTAGGTTTTTCGCCGCTTGCGCATCACCAAGTATTTAAGAAGCGCTAAAAGCGGTGAGTGCATCCCGATGCTCGAACCCCGATAGGGAAGATGCCGTTTGCTTTCTTAAGCGAAATCGGATTCGATCTCTTGTACGTAACTGCAACTGGGGAGATGGCGAGGCAGGCAAACGGGGAATTGACATGACGATGTGGCATGGCGAGTGTGATTGGAGTTTGGACATTTTGATTGATTGATCATTTAACGGGTGGGGAGATAGGCGAAGAGAGGTCAGATGCGCTTTCTAGGTACGGGTCCCCAATCATCAAGCACGATCCACACAGGAATCTTAATAGCAGAACATGTTTTCATTGACGTGACTTCAAGAGAAAGTGCAAACCCACATAAGCCCTAAGAACAACCTGCGTCGGAGTTTAGTACAAACCCTGGGCCCAACAGTCTACTGCGACTCATACATGTGGATCACCAGCAAGGCAATAGCCATGCACGAGCCGCCCCCTTTGTGTAACCAATGCCAAAAACAAGGTTAGCTGACACCACATCGTGGGATCAGTGCCTTGTTACGAGAAGACACGGATATATCGCAGCCGCTGTGTCCCGCAAGAGCTAGGAGGTATCTGACAAGCCAAACCACTCTCGTAGCCAGAGTGTTGCCATGGGTGAGACGACCTCAACCATGCGCCGACCTCTACGACGTGGACTTGCGACAAAGAGGGAATGGTTGCGGGAGATTAGCCGCAACACTTCCATCCCACCTGAAGCGCATCTGTCAAGACGAAAGCGCGCGACGCACGAACTCAACCACAGTGAGGCCATCGCAGCAGAGCCTTAAAAACTGAGACGGCCGCAGCACTCGAATGATAATTGCAGAGCCGTGATAGGACGTAGATCTAGAAGACGAGGCGAGCGAGCGATCCGCATTGGGTACGAAGTGTCGCAAGGCTGGGCAGAAGCGATAAGAGGTCGATAGCACAGCAAATGAGATTGCCCGTGCAAATGGCCGAGCAGGGTACGTTCACATTGAGCCTAAAAGTTAGTCATACACGATAAGAAGTTGAAAGCTGTAGACAGGTCAGCACATATGGCAAGGGGGGAAAGGGATATCTTCATCTGCGCTTCGCCAGTCGGTCGGGGAGCGAGAGAGGGTCGTCAAAGACCTATCACGAGGTTAGGGACGATGGCGAGGATTGGAGGACTACAAACCACACCACCACCTCACGATACTCGACTCCGTGCGCGAATTTCTAACAATCAATTGTGAGCTGACCACCACCTATACAGACCTCTCTCGCGAGTCCTGGGTACTATTAGCAGCCAACAGCCCTGCCGCAATATCGCAACCGTGCCCTTCGAAAAGACGTAGTCCGCGGGTATCCTACTGATGGAAGTAGAACAGCACATGAGCTGACCCTAGGCCACCAATGCAGGACATACCGAAAGCCAAAACACTTTTACCCCTCCAGCTCCATAGGGCCAGATCCCTCAAAAATCGCCACCATGGATTCAAAACACGACAACCACCCTCCATCCGTCCCTTTCGCTCCTGCGATAACGTCGACCTTGAACGCCCGAAAATGACTTCAACACCCGGCAGCTGGTGATTCCGAAATGAAAGCAGTGAATAGTAAAATTTACCTTACCATTTGGGGTTCAGAATGTTCCAAGCTCAATCGTACTTCGCCGCGGCGCCGTACAGCGAGTTGTAGATCTTGTCTACAACGTAAGAAGCACGGATCGTGCGGTAATTGAAGCTCCGTCCGTTGAGACCTTGAAGGGCCTGCTTGCCACTGTCAACTTTTTTGAACTTGACATAGATGTCGCCATCAGAGTTGGCATCGACGGCGATGTGGACGACCTCGCCGTACTTCTTGTCGCACTCAGTCTTAACATCTTCCTCGAGCTCCTTGGTCCAGTTGGCACCGTGTTCCTTCAGCTCACTGTAAATTGCGTCAGCATGTGCGAGACTTCAAGAACTACGCGAGTGGGATACTTACTGGTCAGGGTCAAAAGCGTTCTCAATCTTGATACACTTTGAGACCATGGCCTCCTTGATCACAGGAGCGCGGCGCTGGGCGATAGGTGTGTCCACCTTGGCGGTTGGCACGGGAAACTCGTCGCGGGCGAGGTTGGCCATAAGCTTCGCACGATCGACCTGCTTGAAGTTGACACCGGACATGTCCGAATCGTCCAGGGCTGAGGCACCGCTCACACCGCGATCATCTTTGCCGTGGGTGCGATCGAAGACGCCGCCAGAACCGCCAGCATAAGCGCCACGACCACCAGCGCCGCTGAAGGCGGAACCCTGGTAAGATGCCGCCTGCTGCGGGAAGGCACGCAGGAGATGGGCCGTGGACTCTGGGGTGAACTTGTCATTGCCGAGACCAACACGGATCTGGCGGCCAGCGAGCTCGAAGCCATTCATTTCCTGGAGTGCCGCTTTAGCATGATTAGGATCCTCGAACCTATAAGTCCGTCAGTGATTGTAGGTGAGCGATACGGCTGTGATACGTACTGGACGAACCCATATCCCTTGGAGCGGGTCGGGTTCTCGACGTCTCGCTGAAGTGTCACCTGCTCCAGCGCACCGTACGGGAGGAAGATCTCCTCAAGGTCCGTCTCGGTTACGCTGAAATGAATGTTGCCTACGTAGAGGCGGTGGAACGGAGCGCCGTTGTTACCAGCAGCTGGTCCGCCCTCGCCGGTCGTGCGGGAAGCCCGGTTCTTCTCTGCTTCAGTGAGTTGCGCAATAATCGGGACTCCCTTCAGCTTCTTGCCCGTCAGCTCAATAGCTTTAGCAACTGACTCCTCTTCCTTGAACTCAACATAGCCGACACTAGAGGGTTAGCATAGCACACACTGTAGAAGAAAGCGAGCAAGACTTACCCTTTTGAGCGTCCGTTGACACGATCCTTGACGATTTGAGCCTCGACGACCTCGCCCACGACCTCGAAGAACTGGCGTAGGTGGCGCTGCTCGGCGCGCTGCGAAATCTGCTGGACAAAGATGGTGCGCTTGTCACGGTCATCTTCGGTGACTTCGGGCGTAGCTGTGCGGCGACGACCACTGACACGACGGTCATCATCGCGGCGAGGCTCACGGGGAGAGCGACGGCGGTCATCGCGGCGATCATCACGACGCGGTGAGCGAGAGCGCATGCGTCCGCCCCCGCTGTAGAAGTCGCCTCCTGCACCTCCTCGGCGGCCGCCGCCACGGTAACCATGGCGGTCGCGCTCATCACGAGAACCCCTAGTCACATCTTCTTCCGTGTTAGCATCCTTGCTCGAACGTGGCCGGCTCCCATCCCTCCGCCGGCGCTCCCTCTCCTCGCTGTTGCGCCCATCTCCATTTGACTCACGATTGGCTCGGCCATTGCGATCACGGTGGTAGTCTCGGTCGTGCCGATCAGCGCGGTCGCGGTCACGGTGGTCGCGGCGAGGGGCATCGCGGTCGGGCATGTCGAGGTCCTCGGATTTATGCTTGGCCTCCTCGTCCTTCTGGCGCGCGACATCTTCGATCAGCTTCTCCACCTCGTCGGGGTTGATGTTCGCCATGGTTGGGGTTGGCGGAACTGCTCGCGGTTAAGTTGTCGGGGAACCGGCGCACTGCGGAGAGGTAGTATCGGGTGATTGAGCGACAACAGTCGATGGCGAGAGCCTCGCAGAGTCGACTTGAGCGTTACACAAATAAGTGCGACAGCAGTCACAGCGAAGCAGGAAGCGACGCGGCGTGACGAATTGACTGTCTGCGGCTGTTTACACGTGCAGTTTTTGGGGCTTGCGCTCTGCGATGGCGATGTTGTTGCTGCGACGGAGAGCCAGACGTGGAGGCGGCAGGTGAGGTTTTGACATGCGGCGCGTTCGGCTAGCCGAAATGGTCCGTGCTAGATAGTCTTGGTGATAGCACGTGACCCGGTCGAGGTGAATTCGGCTTGGCAAGCCCGACGGAGGAAGGAGCGCCCTGTCCCGATAAAGCAGACAGAAGCACCGCGTGTGATGAAGAATATTACATTATTAAGGTAGTGGTGGTTCTATGTAGGATCAATGGATAACGAGGGTCACCATGCCAGGCAATATAAACACCTCCCAAACGCCCCTCGTGCTTCCAAACGGCTGCAGTAGCGTTCCAAACTAATTCGTCTTGAGCACATTTGGCGCACCCATCTCGATCTCGGTGCCAAAGACCCAGTCCCAGAACCGACTCGTGACTCCGAATCCATTCTGATAGTCGGCAAAGTGGTGCTTGAGATGGTACTTCTTGAGCTGCTGGTAGTATGCGGGGAGCCTGAATTATGTTAGCTTCCATGGTACAAGAAGAGTATCCATCTTGAGACTCACTTGCTGTGGTGCAAAAAGTAGTGCGTCATGTCGTAGCACGTGTAGCCAAACAAGCCACCACAGTACGCCAACAGCGCCGCATGCCAGTTGTACCACAAGATGGTATGCGCGACCTTCCAAAATGGCGACGCAAGCACGGCGAGCAGCGTGGGTGGCATAACCAACCTGTACCGATCCATCGGAAGATAGTGATGGATGCCGTGGAGGAGAAAATGCGCCGTAATGCCGACGCGGTTATTGGGGAGGTAATAGTCGAGATGGAACAGGAAGCGATGTAGGGTATACTCGATCAGTGTCCATATGCACGCTCCAAGGACAAAATAACCTGCTCCTTGTCCGGCACCGAGCGCTTGCACGCCCTTGAAAACGCCAAATGCGATGGGGGGCCACCAGATGGTCGGTATGGCCCACCATGGCGTCTTGCTCAAAGGTTCGAGGAAGTTGCCAAACAGCGGCGCCGAATCTCCACCTCTGTAGTGTCTCGGGCGGTGCACCTGCTCAAGGTAGAAGTCCTTTGAAAACCCGCCAAACCAGATCTGTGGGAAGAGTGGGCGCGAGAGGTCGAGGAACTTGTGCGTCTTGTAGTCTTGCGTGAAGTCGGTCTCCTTGGAAAGATCTTCTGCCGACGACATGCCCGTGTTTTCGTAGACTGCTTTCTCACCAACTGCCAACAGCTCTGCTTGGCCGGCTTTCGAAGGCGGAAGGGGCACAATCTCGGCGGGCTTGGAGCTCTTAGTTGCGCCGTTCAGTATCGGCTCGGTCGGCATGAAACCAACAAGGCTTTCGTCCAGTATCTCGTATGCCGCCTCGGAGTGCTCGTGCGACACCTCGTCCTTCAGAATCTTTTCAACGTCCTTGCCTCCGTACTGAAGCACCAGGTCCCCACCACCTGGGTGATCGTCGAGGAACGACGTCACATCGTAGACTTTTGTGCCAATTGTAACATAACAGCTCTTCTCTGTGTTGTGTGCCTGGACTTCGGCGGCGGGTATATTCGGAAGCGTGCGGCCGGGCATGGTGGGCGGTCGAGGGGCGAGAGGGTGCGGATGCAGGTTCGTATGCGTATGCGCGCAGGCGACAGCAATGCGATGGTCGAGGACTGCAGGTAGCTTTAACCAAGGTCTCTGGCGGAAGAAACGTATGACAGGTATAGCGAAACACGCCACCAAAGTCTTGCGGGAGAGCGCGGAAGGCGAAGATCGACGACCAAGCGAAACCAGTTTACACCTCGTCCAAAGCAGCGACGGAAGGCGCGAAGAGCAGATCCGAGAGACCGAGAGACCGAGAAACCGAGAGAGCGAGTGTAGAGGAGTGATAGAAGGAGAAAGGAGATATTCGGACGGTAATTTCTCAGGAGACAAGCACGCGTCGATGACGGCTAAGCTTTTGGCCGCCAAGCGCCGATCGTTCAAAATCTCACCACCGTCTCGCCACACGGGACGAGCGTTTTGCTCCGTCTACCGTTTCCTGCACCCTACCTTCGGATCGGCTTTCAAATGCTCATCTCCTGACGGTAGCGGTACGCGCTAGAGTGAAAAGCGGGCATTCGCGCGTCGCCGATGAGCGCGCTCTCACGTTTGCTGCACGCGCATGCCTCCAGCTCACTTTTTATCATGAATCAACTATTTGCATCGGCAACAGGCCCCGAAGCCGTGCTGAGTGCACAAGCTGCATAGGTCTATACACGCGACAACATGCGGGTTCAGTGTTGGTCAAGCGGCTTTCCACGTCGTCATCTACACCTCGTACGAAATACCTATTTGAAATTGAACGGAGAGCTCTTGGAGTGTCTAGGCACCCGAGGTCACCCGGCTCGAACATAGTGACTCAGCAGTCGGCGCAGTTACCAAAACTTCCCTGCATCGAGAGCCCACTGGCGTGTAACTTGCCCTGAGTCCACTGAATTAAAGTGACGGTTATTATGACACTAGAAACGAAGCCACCAGATACACAAAGATCTTATACGCATCAAGACAGCCATTTCCATCTCCATCTTAAAGTTGGTCGAACGGTGTCCAGCATACCGCTTGGCTATCGACTACTTTCTTGTATACACCAACTCGCCGCAAACCACATCCTTTAACGCTATCGGTACAATCCGTACTGTCGTAGCTGCCACGCAGCCTAGTCCAGGACCACCCACATACTTCTCCCATGCCATCTTGCGTTTGTGGCTTCACCGCTTCTTCCAAGCTCTAAGACCAAGCAGAGCGGCATAGCCTGTGGTAATACAAGACTTACACATCCAGACACGGAGCGAGAGCCCCGCAACCGTCGGTCGGCAGTTTCCGAGCACCGAGCACAACTCAAAGCAACACGAAGCCATTGCGACTGGACCAAAGGCTGGGGCAAGGCGTCCTACTACCGAGAGCCAATACAGATAGTTGGTCTACCCCGCACCATACGTCGTACTGTCAAACGTAGTGTCGAGAAGGAGGGGTGAGGGCTAGGAGGAACGAACACACGGCCATGGAACGGGGCAGCGGGAACGCTGCAGCGTGCGTGCGTGTGCATGATGCGCAGTAGGCTCGTTGCGACGTCCAGCACGCTGTGGGTCACGCAGCGTCGAGATGCCTTTCTTCGTAATACCCACTCTGCTTCGAGGAAATGGCTCCAACATAACGAGGCATTCAGCGAAGCGGTGAGTACCATTGCCTTGCATTGTCCAATGCCTAGGCTTGGGTGTCGTCGCCATGGCTTGTAGAATGGATGAGAGGCTACATGAGTACGTTACCGATCTAGGCATTGCATCCCGCGTGGGGGTAGGCTACGTCGTGTTTTGCGGCGTTGGTTGTGAAGGAATGATATGAAGATCAATATGACATTTGTACGACTGCGGCGTCCAATACCTACCTCGCACGCTTGAGAATGTGTGTAGAAAATGTTGCAAATTGTTGCGATTGGGTGATGAGGCTGCACTGAGGAGAGCTGCTGCTTCCTCGTGGCCGATTTTTGAGGCCTCGGAGGTCTGCAACCGAGGCGGACCCTCAACGCCGACATCCTCTACATCCACCAACTAACGACCCAAACACACCGCATCCCCATCTGTACCACTCCTCGACGGACCTACAACGCTGTCCTCCGCGTCGCGATTCCGTACCTCAAAAGTCACCACGGCCCTATACGCTACGGACGCACGTGTGGCTAATTTTCCGACGGCTAACCGGATCTGCCACGGAGCCTCGGGCTGCGCGTACCTGTTGCAGCTCTTTCCGTGCTACCAAGTGATCTACTTGGATGTTAGTGTATGGTGGAGTACTTCAAGCGACGAAGGCAGGGTCCGGAACGATATAGAGCGCGCATGTGCGTGTGGCGTGCCGCGGTGGGGTATTGTCTTGAAGGTAGGTGATCTAGATATATGAAAGGTTGGTGGGCCTGCTACTCCCTGTGTTGGAGTTCCTTGGTACTTAGATTGTACCTTGTTCTTCTCCCTTCTTTTTGCTGTGCGTCTGGTACTTGACTGAGTCATTCTAGCTTGTCCAGGTCTCTCTTTCTTATTCTGACCGAGGTTATCCATCTTCGCGCTCAGATTGCAACGACTGCTTCGCCATCGAACGGCGCCATGGCAAAGGCGATGAGCACACATCATCTCACATCTAATTGGACTTTCAAACAATCCGACGATACATCAGAGAATGTCTGGCTACCCGTCAAACGCGTCCCGACTAACGTACATCTTGACCTCATCGACAATGGCAGGTACGTCATCACGTGGGGGTGCATATTCATATATTTGATATACAACACCAAGGCATTGACTGACGCGCCCGGTAACACAGAATCCCCGACCCTTTCTTAGGCTTCAACGAGCTCGCGGCTGAGTGGGTCGCCGATAAGACGTGGCTGTACAGAGTCACCCTGCCCGCCATCCCTCCAGCTCAAGATGGCACCATCACCGTGCTGGCGTTTGATGGGCTGGATACGTTTGCAACTGTGAGGCTCAATGGTGAGTCTGTGTTGCAGAGCGACAACATGTTTGTGCCTCATCGGGTGGAGGTTGGAGGGCGGATGAAGACGAAGACTGGAGAGGAGAACGTACTAGAAGTTGAGTTCAAGTCAGCGCGTTTGGAAGCTATCAAAATCAAGGAGGCACATCCGGAGCATGCCTGGGTGGGGTTCAACGGTGATATGGCGAGGCTTGCGGTGCGGAAGGCGCAGTATCATTGGTGAGTCGAAGTCCTGGTCTTGGATCCTTATGCGTACCACTTGTGCCCCTTGCCCTCCAATTCCCAGCGTACCGGAGATTGGCTTTACAACTCATCGTCTGACGATCGCGCTTGTTTACACTCCATCACCAATGTATTGGTATAGAGGACTCGCTTCTTCAAACACGCCTTCCTTTCTCAACGACTTCTCAGAAGCACTGAGCTACTGGCTCCGCCGCTAATCGCTAATAGGGGATGGGATTGGGGGCCTATTCTCAATACATGTGGACCATGGCGGCCCGTCCGGCTCGAAACCTACCAGGCGAGGATCTCCGATTTGCGAATCGACTACGAGTTGGATGACAGCCTCAAATCAGCAAGCGGAACAATCTCCGCAAAGGTGGAGGGCGCATCGGCTCAGAAGGTAGCTTTCGAGGTGCGCAGTGGAGACGAAGTCGTCTTCTGCGAATCTGCGCATATCAGCGACGGCGTGGCCCGGGTCGATTTCCGCGTGGGCAACGTCCAGCTGTGGTACCCACATGGCTACGGTGCGCAACCACTGTACACCGTGATCGCCACTGCGTCAGTGGATGGCATCAGCCTGCACAACGCGACTCGGCGTACCGGGTTTCGCAAAGGAGAGCTTGTCCAGGAGCCGGACGCGGTTGGCAAGAGCTTCTTCTTCCGCATCAACGGTGTGGATGTCTTTTGCGGTGGCTCAGACTGGATCCCAGCCGACTCGTTCACGCCGAGGATATCGGAGGAAAAGTATCGGAAATGGCTCGAGTTGATGGTCGATGGCTATCAGGTCATGATACGGTACGCAGTCGGCGGATGGACGTGCTAACGTCGCTTTCGAGCCTGTCGGATCGCTAACAGAGTGTCAGTATTTGGGGAGGCGGCATCTGGGAGGAGGATGTTTTCTACGACCTTTGTGACGAACTAGGCATTATGGTATGGCAGGACTTTATGTTCGGTTGTGGCAACTATCCAGCCTTCCCCGCTATACTCGAGTCGATCCAGGACGAATGCGAAGCGAACGTGGGCCGTCTACGACACCACCCCTCGGTTGTCATATATGCCGGCAACAACGAGGACTACCAAGTACAGGAACAGTTTGGCCTAACATACGACTATGAGGACAAAGATCCAGAAAGCTGGCTCAAGACAAACTTTCCGGCTCGCTACATTTACGAAAAGGTAAGCGCTTATGCACTGCCCCTTCGCGGACTTCAGCCTCTTAACGAAGGATTTGCAGCTCCTACCCGAAGTCGTCGCTGCTGAGAGCCCGCATGTACCGTATCACCCAGGAAGTCCTTGGGGCGATGGACTTAAAACGTCCAATACAACGGTCGGTGATATGCACCAATGGAACGGTGAGAAGCCCCTATGATCTCAATTATGGCGATGGGTCCTAACGGTTGGCCAGTGTGGCACGGTACGCAAGAAAAGTATCAAATATTCGACACGCTTGGCGGCCGGTTCAACAGCGAGTTCGGCATGGAGGCATTTCCACACATCGACACCATCAAATACTACTGCACGGATGCGTCACAGCTGTACCCTCAGTCACACATGTTGGACTTCCACAATAAAGCCGACGGCCATGAGCGCAGGATTGCGACGTATTTGGTGGAGAATTTCCGAACCCAGATAGAGTTGGAGGTGAGTATTGATAATCGCGTAGTGGTTAATAATAATATAGAGGCTAAGACTAAGAACGACAGGCATTTATCCACCTGACGCAGCTCTCCCAGGCCGAGGCGTTGATGTTCGGATACCGTGGTTGGCGTAGACAGTGGGGCCAGCAGCGCTTCTGCGGAGGTGCATTGGTCTGGCAGCTGAACGACTGCTGGCCTGTCACATCATGGTCGATCGTGGACTATTTCCTGCGGAAAAAGCCTGCATACTACGCAATGAGACGCGTCTTGGCACCCATTGCAGTCGCGGTCAAGCGGGCACACCATGACTGGAGCGTTGTTCATGCTCGGGTGCCGCAGACGAGCGAGTACGAGGTGTGGGTTGCCAGCAATCAGGCAGCGGAACGGACGGCGACGGTGGAGCTGCGATTCATATCTGTTTCAACAGGGAAGGAGATTAAGGAAAAGGTGGTCAAAAAGGACGTCAAGCTCGTGGCAAACGGAACGACCGACGTGGTAGCCGGATCCATCGACAACGTCACGGAAGAGCCTCACGTGTTGGCAGCCAGGATCTGGGTCGACGGCGAGCTGGTGTCGCGCGACGTCGACTGGCCGCAGCCGCTCAAGTACCTCGACTTTGCAGACCGCGGCGTCGAGGTGACGGCCACGGGCGGAACCATGACTGTCAAGGCGGCCAAGCCGACCAAAGGACTGGTGTTCGAGGAGCGGGCGGGCGTGCTAGTGCACGACAGCGCCATCGACGTCGTTCCAGGCGACGAGCAGGTCATCCAGGTGAGGGGTCTTGGATCCAGCGACAGGCCGTTGAGGTGGACGTACTTGGGTCGAGGGTGATGCGGGGCCCTGGGGCGATGGCGCAACGCTGGGGGGAGGAGTGGAGACGCTGCATGGCTGACGGAGGTGGAGGTGCACGTCGCTGTGACGGTGAGGGTCGCGGTAAATGCAACCACCAGATCTCAGGATGGGAGCCGGGGTGGAGGAAGGAGCGCGAGCCGGCGAATTGCGCTGCAACCGGGCCTGGGTGAAGTCGGGCAGTGGGCACTTCTGCCAGAGCGAGCATATTGGAGGGGCTATATGTGAGGCCGCTATAGGCTATGTCGAAGGTGCCTGGCAGCATATTGACGGGCGCTCGGCCGCGCGCTGTGAGAGGCCGCCGAGCGCGGCGCCTGAAGGTTGCAAATTAAAACGGTCGTCGCAACACGCTGATAGAGGGTGGGCGTGTCTTCTGTGTGGTGGAAGTTGGGGGAGGGGTGCAAGGCTGTGATGTGCTGCCGGCGGCGGTCGGCCGTGGCTGCGACCCGGCCTGCGGAACGGGTGGCGATGCACCTGCCGGCTAGCAGGCGCGACGGCCACATTGCAGACAGGCGCGACGGGGCTAGCGCCGGTGGTGGTCGCGGTGGTGGAGGCCGTGGTGGTGTCGTCGTCGGGCGCGTCCACCCACGACGCAGCGGGCGCCGTGGCCGGCCCTGAACTTCACCATGCCAAAGGGACGATCCGCGGCGTCCAACGGGCCTGCCGGGCCTGCAGTAGCGCGCCCGAAGCCTCGTCCGTCCTTCCCTGCCGCCTTCTCGAACAGCCGTCATCTCGCTTCCTGGCCGGCCCTCCAGCGACGCGCCCCCCGAAAGCGGAAGGCATGCGCCGCCTGTCCACTCCAAACCGTCCCCACGGTCCCCCCAAAGCCCCATCCCTACCCTTCCTTACACGTCCCTACCCATCCCTACACATCACCCGGACGCCTATAATGCGGGGGCTAAGCTCTCGATGCATCTTAGCATCGCACCCGCGAGACCGCTGGCTGCTCTGCGACCGACTCCACGACATGGCGAGCATCGACGCTGCCGCGCTCTAATCTGCAGCCGTAGTCGAGAGTCGGAGCCCTCAGGCATCGTGCGTCTGCATCTGCTGCTGCTGCCGCTGCTCTGCCGGCTCCGCTATATCAACCCTGCACGCCGTTGCCACGGCCCTCGTGTTCTGCCCATCTCCCGTCTGGCTGCTCTTCGACGTCTTCTCGACAGAGCTTGATCTCACAACACCACATCGCCGTCCCGCATCAGCGCCCATGCCTGCCAAGCTACCTTCAGCGTGAGCAGAGGGCCCTCCATCTCTCTTCCCTGGACGTCTTCACTGCAGAGGCACGTGGAGGCGCCATGTTCCACACCTTCCAGTCCTCCACAGGCCTGCGCTCACCCGGGTCCGAAGACGGCGTAGCGGGGAAGCCTGCTCGCACCGCGGGCTCCCGCCGCATCTCGACGAGCAATGCCTGCGTCGAGTGCCGACGCCGGAAGATTCGCTGCGATGGCGCCCAGCCATGTGGTCAGTGCCAGTGGTACCAACATCCCGAGGCCTGTGGCTACTCCAAGCCGGCCCAAAGGGTCGTTCCCAGCAGGAAGTAAGTGCTTGCAACACTCCGAGGCCACACAAGCTGACTGTGGCAGACTGGTCGACAAACTCTCGGGCAACATTGAGCAGTACAAGAGCGTACTATCCAAGCTGTACCCGACAAAAGACATCGACACTCTGCTCTCTTTGCCGCGAGAGGAGCTCTTGGAGCTGGCTCTTTCCTCTCCGGCACAAGCCCCCATCGTGTCTCCGTCCTTCTCCGAGACATTGGCCACTACAGACGTCACTTCTGGCTCCGATGGTGCCGAGAGCCTGGAAGCTCTCGAGCAGGCCCCCTCGGAGGACCCCTTTTGGGACGAGGCACGCAAGCACCAGATCCGTGTGCAGGGCATCTCGGACGATGTCAACGGCCTCTCCATGTCGCTGGACCGACTGTCTTCCTATGTTGGCATCTCCTCGATAACGGCTGCGCTCAAGGTTATCGTGAGATGCGCTCCGCAAGCCCTACCCCTTATAATGAACAACAACGAAACAGTGCAGCCAAGTCGAGCAAGCTCTCCGCCACCTGAGCTAGTAGACGTCAGGCCCGATGCTCTACCACCGAGAGCCCAAGGTCAACAGCTCATCAAGAGCTATTTTGACCGCGTCCATCCCTTTTTCCCCCTGATCGAGGAGCACAAGTTCTGGTCAACGTATCTGAACGCCGACCGCAGAGACTCCCCGTGGCTGGCACTACTGAACATGGTATTCGCGTTGGGCTCACTCGCAGCCTCGACGGCGGACAACGAAGCGCACTACGTCTATTTCAGTCGCTCGCGGAAACACCTCACGTTGGAGTCGTTCGGCAGCGGCAATCTTGAGGTGCTGCAAGCCCTGGCCATCATGAGCGGGTACTACATGCACTATCTGAACCGACCGAATGAGGCGCATTCGCTTATGGGTGGCACGCTACGCATGGCGACCGCTTTGGGCTTGAAC
>Ga0247733_1000201_pt1 | contig 66968 bp, 81 predicted proteins | sample UWRJL043104R2_FD_180932 | JGI IMG/M metagenome (GOLD analysis project Ga0247733, IMG submission 180932) | Plant litter microbial communities from Arlington Agricultural Research Station in Wisconsin, United States - UWRJ-L043-104R-2 | ecosystem: Environmental > Terrestrial > Plant litter >...
TGCGGCTGCTGGTATGGCTGCTGGCATGGTTGCTGGTATGGTTGCTGATATGGTTGCTGGTGTGGTTGCTGGTGTGGTTGCTGGTGTGGTTGCTGGTATGGTTGCTGGTGTGGCTGCTGGTACGGCTGCTGGTGCGGTTGCTGGTATGGCTGCTGGTATGGCTGCTGGTATGGCTGCTGGTATGGTTGCTGGTACACTGGCTGCGGGTCCGAGGAAGCACTGGAGCTGAGCTGCTCTTTAGTAGCACTGGAGCTGAGCTGATCTTGAGTAGCACTGGAGCTGAGCTGATCTTGAGTAGCAATGGGCGGGAAGGTGAACATCGGCTCTGACGAATACAACGGCATCTGGATGTCTGTAGCGGAGGACGCTGCAGGGATCGATCCAGAGTTTGTGTTCCTGTACGCATCCGTCAGTAGGTTGCCTCTTGATATGCAGGTCGTTGAGAAGCTTAGCGCCTTTGGCGCCAGCGTCATTCTAAGAGGGTATCATGAGAACGTACGTGAAGTTGGTGCCATCTTGGATGGCTTCGTCAAAGCACCGCGTGCCCCTCTCCCCTTCGGTAAACTCCTAGTAATGTCAGTCATGTGGTCCTCGACCAACGAGTAGGACTGAAGCACATACCTCATTCGTTGAGAAGCCATGGTTGCTCTGTGAGCCGCAGATGTCTGTGCCATTGCGGTCGTAGTACATGTGGGTATCCTCATTCATGGGCTGCGGCATCGATACAGCCGAGGGGAAGGCGGAGCTCGGCGGCGAGTAGCAGTTGGTCGAGTTGGCTGTGAACATCGGCAGGGCGACCTGGTTAGGACGATTGGCTCCGGTTTCCATTGATGGCGCATCTTCTGGCAATGGTTGCTGGACTACTGGCTGCGGGTAGGTACGATGGTCAGCTTCCAGGTTCTCGCCGTGGTTGCGTTTATTGCGCTGCTTCAGGCGCCACTTGGTCTCTTTGGACATATGCTTGGGCTTGTGTCGACGCTCGACCCTCTCAAAAATCTGGTACTGTTAGCTATAATTAAGGAGTAGGAACAAAGCGCATACCCGGTTTTCTGAAAGGGTTGCCCGAACCGCCTTCCGCCAATCCACACCCGACCAAGCCTTTTTAGTATTTTGCTCGAACCATGCATAGATCTCGCCCAAGGTCAAAATGTTGCTCTGCGCTGACTTGAACGCGCACTCGATCAACCGGTGATAGGGCTGCTTCTGACAGGGGCGTTGGGGAGTTGGCGAGCAGCGAACCTTCTGTTTCGTGCAATTGTAACAAGCATAGTCGATAAGAACTACGTTGTCAAGTGTCATACCAGGCTGAAAGGTTTCAGTCCTGTGGGGGAAGTATGTCATGTTCCCGAAGTCTACCTCCTGGGCTCCAGCGACGTGTTCGGGACGCGATTCGGGACCGCTTATACCTCCATAACTCTGGATCCCGGGATTGCCAATGCTAGAAGCGGGGAACTGCATATGGAGATCATCTCTTGGGATAGCGTGCATGTGGAATGTATTGCTTGGGTAGAGCCACTGATTGGACGGGACTTGGGCCGTTGCATCCTTTTGGGGATCATGGTCTTCATGGTCTTCGTCGTCAACGCGTTGTTGAATACGCGCTGGTGCAGATGGATGGCAGTTGGTATCTTGGGTGTGGCTGTCATTGCAGCGACGCTTGAATTTCCTGCATTGGGTACAAGCAAATTCACGTCTCCAGGTAGCAGGTAGGCGAACAAGGCGCCACTTGTCGCCGGCCTCCTCAAACGCCTAGTAAATGTTAGGAATGCAGTCTATGACCAATGACTAAAGTACATACCTCATCTTGTGCGAGGCTTTCCTGAACCATCTGCTTCCACTGCCACAAGTCTCCCGCCTCAGAAGGCATGTCAGTGTTTTCCTCAAACCAGTCAAGAATCTGTTCAAGGTGTGCGGTACGGTCCTCGGCTTCACTGATAGCGCAGGCGATCAACTTCGAGTAAGTCCAGATCTGCTGAATATCGTCACGAGCGGCCTCAGGTCTATCATCTTCGTGTTCGAGGTCGAGCTGGCCGTTGACGTCTTGGTCCGGCGTTGAGGCCCACGGATCGATTGAGTCAAATACACAGAAAGAGTGGACACTTGAGCCCACGCCTTCCGTGGCGAAGTTGCTGCATCCATTGTCGAAGCTCTCGAATGGCGGTATGTTGCCGTCCCAGCACGCCGACTCAGTGTACGTGTGAATGCCGTCTTGTGCGTGTGGGCCGGGCGCTGCGTCACGATTAGCACTGTTATACTTCAAGACGATCAATCCAACTTACCAGTGGGTCGTGCTCCATCGGTTGCATCGATCGACCACGGGTTGAGTTCAGCGTGGCACACGAAGGGTTGAGTGGGGGAATGGTGTTGCTGCGGCATTGTGTTCGACATGGCGCCTGTAGCGCGGCGGAAACGTCGACGAGATGAAACTAGATGCAAAGCAGAGGTGGGTAGCATACACTCTCAAGACTGTGGGTAGCATACACTCTGAAAACTGTGGGCAGCATACACTATCAAAACTGTGGGTAGTCACCTTCGTAGCAGCACACATCACAGTGAATGGGGCCTCGAAGGATATAAGAATCAACGGAGTAGTCTCCTTGGGCTTGCTGCAAAGGCATCGGAGAAGTGGCTCCCGCACCCCCTGCTACCCATGCTGCTGCTGCAGCTTCTCCAAGATAGCAGTAGATTGACTTGATACTGATATGAAAAGATGAGCGGGACCGACGAGCCCGCGTCCGAAGTCTGACGCGACCACTCGTTTCGACTTCGACCTCTCATGGATCCAGTCGCCACCGTGCCCCCCACATGCAGCATGCGGTCGCTGAAGGTCGAAGCCCAAAGTGTCAATCACCGCGTGCACTACGGCAGCAAACTGCATGGCATCCAGAAGTAGAATCGGCGACAGGTCTCACGTTGCAACCGCCAGCTAGCCTATATTGCACGACTGGTTGCTTTTGTTGCAAGCGTACCGGTGGCTGTCGGCACCTTGGACCAGTGACCGATGTACCGACCCTAGACCAACGTGCATACGTTTTACTAGGGTGGTGGCCCGATGCACATGTTGACGTATTGGACATGCGTGAAGTCGATCCCATGAGACGCAACTGCTTGTGTGTGTATGGACGATAGGCGGTACATGGACTGGGGTGGGGGCACGCGGGGGTCTCCGCAGCGAAGGCGTCTGGGGCTCGGTCTCACAAGCAATATCGGACGATCCATTGCAGCGACGAGTCGCCGGGCATATCTCGAGCGTCGCGATACCCGCGCAAGCTTCAAGGCCCGTCGCAGTATTCGGGATCCCGGCGACGCGCTTGCTCCGTTCGCTAAGGTTCCAAGCTATCGCCCCGAAGCCCGAGCAGGCGGCCCGAGCCATTCACGTTCTGGGTTAGGGTTCCCCACGACTGGGCGACCATCACTGTCATCACAGACCTCTGATGCACGTTGGGCAGGCCTTGAACACACGAGGCGCCGATTGCTCTCCGTCAGAGACAACCCACGGGCGGACCCATCAGCTGCATTTCCGATTTGAACACGAGGCCGGCTGATTTGTTGATAGGTTCGGCAATAATTACAGCAAACACATCAAATTGTTTCAGCGCGAGCGTCTTCCGGACATGCTGCTTACTCATCCCCCGTGCTGGTGCGGCTACATTACAGTTGCGCGTTGCGGGTGAAGAATTCTTTTCATGTTCGGATGCTGTGAAGTACAAGTGTGTATCCATCACTCGGCTCTCCAAGATAAAGAAAAACCATCCATTTTAGAGAGTGATCTACGAGACGAGGATGGTGTACAGGACCCGAAGGGTGCGTTGCTGATTTGGAATGGGCCTGATACAATCCTTGTGGAGTCTCACAGCCGCCCCAAGTGACTCCTCCTTCCCTCAGCACCAATTCAAGTAGACTTCTCGATCCAGTGCTTCCGAAAAGTCTGGGATATTTTCCACCTCGGAGTGCGATGCTTCGAAAAGGGCAAGGGTAGCGACGCCCAAAGGAATTGGATCCCCTTCCCCCCTTCGGGCCGGGTTCGGTCTGCTCCACCCCCCGGAGTTGGCTGTCGTTGGTTAGACCCACAACTGTCACGGACTTGCCGAAGATCTCTTGAAGTACACCGAATGGTAATACTCGGGATAGGAAAGTTATCATCTCGTCGTGTCCTTCAAACAGCCATCGATATATGTAATGGCAAAGTGTCGGCAACCGTAATCCAGTATCAATGCACACTCTTTCCGAATAGACGAGTCCGGGCCGCCGAGAGCGGCTGGAGTGAGACATTCCACCAGGTGTTTGATGTCGATCGGGGAAGCGACGTGTCGACTACCGTAATACAGTATCGATGCACACTCTTTCCGAATAGACGAGTCCGGGCCGCCGAGAGCGGCTGGAGTGAGTCATTTCACCAGGTGTTTGATGTCGATCGGGGAAGTGACGTGTCGACAACCGTAATCCAGTATCGATGCACACTCTTTGCGGATAGACGAGTCCGGATCGCCGAGAGCGGTACGAGTGAGACATTTCACCAGGCGTTCGATGCCGATCGGGGAGACGACGATAGCCTTGAAACGGGCTGGAATCGAGAAACTCACCGCGACTCTCAAGCCCCACCTCTACAGTCGTGTAATATTATTGTAGCTCTTGCATATGTGCTCCTATCTGATACACCACACGTTGGACAACGAAAAGAGGTCACGTTGGCGATCGACTGCGAAGGCAAAGGAACAGGCGTAAAGAGCATATGATGACACTACCAAAATACTTTGTCATTACTATCACTATACCGCCTCTGACCCTCGTCCCAGCACGTTTTGATGACCGAACATAACCACAATTTTAAAGAAATGACCGAACATAACCACAATGTCAAAGAAATGACCGAAGTCGTACCATCATCGCTCGACTTGCCTCACCAGTCGGAGGGAAGCTGGACAAAGAAATGTGCGAATTCGCATGTTACCAGTATTTCTCACTATCCCAGACTTTCTCACTATCCCAGGCCACAGGAAGTCCATGATGAAGGGCGTATTGCGTAAGCATCGTATGATCTGGAGCAGGCATCATCGTCCAGTTCGGTGCATACATGGAGTTGTCGAAGGGATATCCGGGGGGGGCCTGCATTGGTTGGCCTGCGTTCATGCCTCGATAATCTACCACTGCTCCATGTAGCGGTAGACCGTTTGGGTAATGTGTGAAGGGTATGCCGCTTGGTTGTGCAGGAAACGGGAACAGTGGTGGAGTATAAGTCGCAGAGCCACCCATTCCTCCAGATGTCGGGAACGTAGGACCGCCCATGCCATAAGCAGGATGTGGCATTGGATAGAAGTCACCACTTGGCTTGGCGTCCATATGGGATGTTTCGCGATCCTGACTGGACGTGGCTTGGGGCGTTGCGATAGGTTCTGCTTTCACAGTCTCAGGGGAGTCAGGGACAGGAACGCTGGACAGTGGAGGAGATGGACTTCTTTCGCGTTTCACTCTCACAGAATCGTTGCAAGAGCTGGCCAACGGCTGAAGTGAGGACGTGGGGCTGGGGACACTCGTCGTGTCGTCCACTTCGGTCACTTTTCTAGCCACTTCCAACTGTGACAGACCTCGGTATAGCCTCGGGCAACGCTTCCATATAACGTAATCCCCATCAAGAGGGTCTGTATTGCCGGAGCCCTCAAAGAGCTTGTGCTGAGTGATGTAATCTTCGTGAGCCTCTGCAACATCGAACAAGCTAGGCAAGATCTCCAACAAGGTTCGTTCCTTCGAGGTCTCGTTATATTCCTCTTCTCTGGACGAAGCGAAGATGTCGGCGGGTATGTTCTCCAGGATGTAGACTGCTTGGGTACGGAGCTGAGATATCCAGGGCCTTTTCCGCTTCCCACACTGTTCGTCGATGCGGCGGTGGACTTGCATCAGGTCGACAGCTAATGAGACGACATCTACGTTATGATAAGCAAAGGCAAAGAGATGGTAGGCTTGGAACTCACCTGCACACTTCAAATGCGACGGTTCCCAATATGGGCAGTCAGAAGGCCACCAGGGAGGCGACGGCTTAGATCTTTTCGAAGGAATTTCCTTGTCATATCGACCGTATGTCAACTGTCGTTTCGGTTCCAGTCTAGCAACCCATTCAGTGACGATCTTGCGAAGTGGCTTCAGAGTCATCTCGTGAAAGCGGCGCTTATAAAACTTGGTCAACGCTTCGATGTCATTGATGTACAGAGCCAAAGACCTCTTTTTGGGAAAGCGATCCAGATCTTCATTGCTCTCGTCAACGCCTCGTTTACGTGCTTGTGTAGATGAATGATCATCCCTCTTGACACCGTGCCGCTTTGCGGGTGCCTCTGGAGACCCCTCTTCTCTCTCGATTGTGGGGATGATTCGATTGTTTCGTGCATCGTTTGGTGTTTTCAGGGATTGAACCCTCGAGGACGGTACCAGTTCGGCATCCGCTGCGTCGACCGACGGCAAGTGGCGGACGATTGGCTTCGGTGGGATCGATTTGACTACGGGCTGATCAATTTGCAACGGCCATCAGTACAGTGCGGCTTCTTCTTCGAGGAGCAAACTCACACTGCGGATATAGTCCGTGTCGGAAATGAATTCGGAAAACTCGTTCACCATGGCGCCCGTAACTCTCGTTGGAGCCAGATAACGAGAGGGTGGCTCATAAAAAGTACACACGACAATGAATTGGGGGGAAGAGGGGGTAATGGGCACAGGCGGGAAGAATCAAGTACCACAAAGTCGAAACAACCTCCTTTATCGACGAGGTACCACCGGTGGTAGTCGCTCAAGACACCAACTGCAAAGACATCAGGGAAGCAGCTCCCGAATGCCCTGCTGCCAAAGCTCCCCAAAGAAGACTACAACCATAGCACTAGATCGAGATGATTTCGAGGTGAAAAGATGAGCGTACGTAGCCGCCAATGAAGCCGCAGCCGAGACCATCGTGCATCCCACATGCGACATGCTGATCGCTGGTCGCGACTGTACGGAGCCCAAAGTGTCAATGACCGCGTGCGCTACAGCGGCATACAGACGCCAAGCTAGCTAGCCCAAAGTAGAATCTGTCAAGCGACAGGTCAACGGCGTCGTCCGCCGTTGAGATGAGGCTGCACGTAGGTCAGGTCTAGCGGATCAGTATGTTGCACGACTGGTTGCATTGATTTCAAGCATCCTAGTAGCTGTCGGGGAAAGCGGGAAGGCTATCGGAAATGGTGCCATTCTCCGCAGACGACGTAGATGTGTCTTCGCGATACCGCGTATGCAGGAAACCCTGGGTGTACGAGGCAGTCGAGGCTGGGCGCGGCATGGCCTGCGCTAACAGCCGGACGGTACAGAGGCGAGTCGAGTAACCTTGCGCTGTACCACGGTGGTACTAAGCGGCCGATAGCTGGGAGCCGTGACAGAAAACGTCGGCTCAGTCGTCTTTGGCTGCCTTTGCAAGGCTCTGGGCCGAATCCCGACTCGGGATACACGGTCATTGGCTGCCTTTCCCCGTGGCGGAGTACTTGCATTTGCCATCACATATACCTCCTGCAAGGACAGGTCTTTGTTCCCAGCAGCCAATCGCTAATGGCAATGTGCGAGGTCGAGTCTTGTTGAACGGATATATTGCGCTTATCCGGTCCAGATTCAGCGTTTGCCTAAATTTGGTGTCACGAAATCCAGCCAGGGATGCGACCGATGGACATCATGCGTCGCGGAAAGACGGACGGCATGCCGCACTGCATGAGGTGTCCATACTACATTCTCCTGGACCAACGTGCTGCCTGTGTACTACTTATCAGCCATGTATGACCACGTGCAGGAGAGACGTGACCAATTCGTCCTTGGAAGCGACCGCCAGAGGCGGTTCCACTTTTGATATCACCACCCTGTTACCGGCCACCCTGTCACTGGTCACCCTGTCACTGGACACTGCAGACCCAACCTTGGAAGCAATCGCTGGAGGCGCATCGACATCACCGCCCTGTCACTGGACACTGCAGATTCAGCTAGTGAATGGTCCGTGGCTGCCCACCACGACTCAGCCGAAACGTTTTCAGCGTCAACGAGAGAGCTATCATCCGAGAGAGCCATGCATCAAGTACGATTGGGAAATAGATGCCGGAAGATCAAAAGCCCAATCAACCTTCAAGGTTCAGAGACCTGCCCAGCGCGACCCAGACCTGGTCATGCAACTTGACTCTAGGCCGATTCCACAGGAGCTACTGGCGTCAGAAGTAAAGTCCATTTACGCTGTCTTGACCATGGTAGAGACGGAGTGCATCTACGTAGACCAAGCCCAGGTCCGCTGCTCTGCAGGACGATCAGAGTCCAACACTAATCTCGCCAGTAATTATTGGCAGCCGCTTTTTGCTCTCCACAGAACGCTCCTGCATGAACACTATGACTTCTTCTTCGTCGCCTCGCAATATCCTTCCGCATCTCCCGCTCTGAGGCGGTTTGCAGCGATGTATTCAATGTCTTCGCGAATGTGGAAGTATGGAATTCATTCTTTCCTTGAGTTGCGTCGTCGACGGCTGCTTGACAGCACAGACTATCTGCTCGCTTTCATATATTTCGCTTACCAGATAATGGCCCTCCTCTATAAGACTGTTCTTGCATTTGAAGATACCTGGATCGAGCGTCTTGGGGACCTAGCCCGTCACCGTATGGCAATCGAGGATGAGGACTTCCAGGACCGAGAAACATGGGCTGGTGTTGCCCGCTCTTGGTACAGCAGATCTCACGACCTTTTGAGTATGTCTATTCAGCGACGGATCTTTGAGGAATTTCCAGCATCATCTCAAGAGTGAAGAACACGTGCTCCGGTCAAGGTGTGCCCTTCGAACGGAGGACCAAAGCAGGAGGTCGCTGATCATGTGCGCATGAAGTCGCTGTATTCAACAAGCTGAGGAGACGGTTTCCATCAGGACGGGGTATGCTGTAGTAATAAGTATCACTTCTTCAAGCACGCTGATCGAACACACGCATGCCTGGTTGGTGCTGGTCTTTGGTCGGTCTACCCGCGCCTTCGCTCCTTGGTGAATAGACCGAACCAGGTGCAATGCATTACGCCCGAATGAATTGAATCGACCGTCATGCATCGATAAGTACAGACGTCATGTACGTGAGGAATCGCGTGGTTTTGAGTTCCCCACTCCGCACTGACCCCCAAGTCTCCAGCGGAACCATGCCACGCACCGAAATCGGGGTCTGCTTCGCACGAGCAAGCAATGAGACGAGCTCAGCAAATCTACTTTACCATGGCCTTTGCAGTTTCAGCTCCGAGCCCAATCTCACATTTTCGAGCACACCAGACGCCAGCTCGGAGACCGAAGGCGTCCCATGCCCGCACTGAGTGCCACCGATCCAAGGTAAGTAAATCCATAGCATGCACGATATCCGCACTGGACTCGAGCAGATTGAGGATACGGTGAAGCTATTCAGTTTCTCGCAATAAACTCACAGTCGCCCGAGAAAGCCCGATATCTTTGGCTCCAAATGTTTCCAGACTTCCGGGGGTGGTCCATGATATGGTATGGTGACGCCTCCTTTGAGCACATGGCAAAGTCTGGCGAAGACACCGAAGTGGACGACATCATGAGTATTCTAAGCAACGCTTTCTCATCATTCATCGGTGCGACCGCAGATTAGTTGTACCATAGCATGGTTCTGACCAACCGTAATTTTTGCGCTGTGCTGTCGTAGCTGGCATTTGCCGGAAATGGGATCAAGAGGTGTCGGGGTGATGCTCATCAGGTGACATATAACAGTACTGCGTCGTAAAGCAAGAAGACTTGCAACATCAAACTCGCAGCGATACACGCTGAAAACACCGTCGATGGACTTTACCATTCTCATCCCGTCATACGCCCGGCACGTTCCACTTCCCCAAAAATTACATTTTCGTGAACCAAGATTCACGATCTCATCAACGGTTCAGTTCAAGACTCAAGAGTGGTTCTGAAAACTATTTTATCGGCGATAAAGTAGTTTTCCCCAGGACAGAAATACATATAAGAAGCCCCATGTGCACTTAGCGAGTCCGTCGATATTTCAGTTCAGAGCAGCGACGCCTTCGACGTAGTACGCCCTGAAGCCACTTTGGACTACTTGTATCGAGTATTAACGTCAAGCAAGAGCGGCGTCGCGATTCGCAAGATAGCTCAGGTAACCGTCCGACGTACTACCTCTTCATACCCCTCTGAATGACCTGTACTGACAACCTTCCTTCAGCAATTCCCCCGTCGCAATCCTCAAAGTTTTCCAGACCCCATCCAACGCACTCCCCTCGACACCCTCGGGACCCCCCATCCCAAACCCAAACATGGCCACCCACGCCTCCTTCCCTACCGCCCAGGCCCCAGCCCCCGTGGCGCCCGTAAACCACGCCTGGGTAACCTACCGCCGCGAAGCCGCACGTCAATACATCGACTGGGCGCGGGCACATCGCCACCCTCTAGTCAACTACACCCACTGGACGAATCATCAGAATCAGTACCTTCTCACCGTCCTGCAAGCCCCTGACCAGCAGCTCGCCGCAAACGGCCTCCCCAATTCGGCGCAGCGTGACAGCGCACAGCAGATGCTGTTCCAGCGTAAGAACTTCAAGGCACACCTGACTAGAGGTAGAGGGGCCGGCGCCCGACCCTCGCCCAACTACCGCGACATTGAAGTCGATGTCTTCCTCGAAGTTGCAGCCGAGATCGCAATCAGCAGGACGATGAATCTTGGAGCCATCAACTTCCAATGTATCTTACAGAACCATAAATTCATCCTATTCCGGGAACTGGATTGCGCGGTGCAGTGGTTGTGGGAGAAGACTGAGGCGGATATGAACAGGATTTCTGCGGATGATGGTGCGACTGCGCAGGTACAGACCGTAAGTGCTGTGCAGGTACAGGCCGTGAGTGCGGGGCTGGCCTCTCTGTCGGTAGCGCTAGAGCATAGAGAGATAGCGCTGGAGGAGGAAATGGCAAGGGTGAAGATCCAATTGGAATTGCTTGAGGCGGAAACGCAGGCGCTCCAGGCGGCTCAGGATAGTCTGGCTGAAGAGACGGGGAAACAGCGTGCCGAACGTGATGCTTTTGTCCAGCAAGCAGGGCATTGGGCAAAGTACAAGGAAGAGCAGGAGTCTGAACTCGCAAAGCAGGAAAGGCGCCTGAGGAATATGCGAGAGGAAGAAAACCACTTTGACGAGCGGAAACGGCATTGGACAAGGTACGTGGATGCGAGGCAGGCAGAGTTCTCAAAGGAGGACGACCGTCTTGCTGCTGAGTGGAAGAAGGTGAAGGATGCGCAGAAGAAGAGTAGTTCTAGCGAGGAGAGCTGTGCGAAGGGATCTGGTGCGCCGAAGAGTCAGGACTTGTCCTCGCGCCCTGCGATACAGGCATCGAGCTCAAAAGATCCCCGCAGCCCGTTTAATACGACTTGGGTTGACCAGCGGACCTTCTATTATGGCCGTCCTTGAGACATCGGAAGAGATGTATATTCGGCTGATTTTCTTCTTGTAGTCTACAGATGTTTCTGTTGTCGCTACTCCAGGTCTCTTTGCTTCAGTTGTCATTCCTATTATATTAGCACACTCTGGCGGGGGAGAAAGGAGTCAATGGAGGAATCATTCGGGTGGTGTTTCGGTTTTGCTTCCGGCGTTCAGTTTGAGAACTCTATTTTCTGTTAGCACTCGCATAGAATGATGTAGATAGATATAAGCCGGAAAAAGCATTATCACAAATCCAAGTCGCGCTACTTACTCTACTCTCTCAAGGACTATAATTCCCAACCAGCGCCAATCGAAAGATGCCTCTCAACACACTCACAGCTTCGCCCCCCTCTTATGAGTAACACTCGTGTCCTCCGTCTTCCACTTCCTCATCAGCTCATCCGTCTTCTCCATCTGCCGTCTCAAAATTGCACTCGCCTCCCCACCCTTCTTGTTCTCCTTCCTCCCAAGCTGCTCCAAATGAGCCTCATCCGGCCCGTCCGCAATCCTCACCGTCCTGACCTGCGCCCACATATACGCCAACGGTGTGTCCTGACAAACGCCCTGCGCACCATAAATCTGCACCGCGCGATCGATGACGTCCAACGCCATGCTAGGCACGAGGATCTTTGCTTGCGCGATCTCGACGAGTGCGGATTTAGCGTCACCGGCGTCGATGGCGGCCGCGGCATTGAGCACGATAAGGCGCGCAGCGTCGATTTCGATCCGGGATTTAGCGATCCATTGAAGGATTACGCCTTGGGTGGAGAGGAGCTTGCCGAAGGGTTGTTTGTGCTCGGCATTGGCGCGCATCAGGAGCCAGCGGAGGGCTTCTTCGGCCTGGCATTGTATACGATCAGCAATGCAATCATGTCCAGACTGAGAAGTGCAAACTCACAGCTCCAATCGATCGCATTGCGTGATGGATCCGTCCCGGTCCCATTCTCCCTTGCATCACCTCGAAGCCTCTACTCTCCCCGAGAATAATGTTCTTGGCGGGAACGCGGACGTTATCGAAGATCAAGTGTGCATGGCCGTGTGGCGCATCATCGTACCCATAGACGGCAAGCATGCGCTTGACTTCGATACCTGGTGTATTAGATGGCACGAGAATGATCGATTGCTGCTTATACTTGTCCGGGTGGTTCGGGTTTGTCTTTCCGAGGATGATATAGACTAAACGTTGTATAATTAGCACATGCCTCAGAAGCGGTATCTTTCACTCCATGTTACTTACGCTCGCATCTGGGATCACCAGCACCCGAGATCCACCATTTCTACCACGCGTCAGCCTCCCTCCCAACTCAACCCAAGTATTCAACTCACCTGCCCATTCAGAACATACTCCTCCCCCTCCCTCCTAATACTCAACTCAACATTCGACGCATCACTACTAGCAACCCCTGGCTCCGTCATAACATACGCAGACCGAATCTTCCCCTCCAGCAACGGCTTCAACCACCTCTCCTTCTGCGCCTCATCACCATACTTCGCCAACAACTCCATGTTCCCTGTATCCGGCGCGGCATTATTCGTAGCTTCGGAGGCGGTGCGGGACCTGCCGAGCTGCTCGCACATCAAGCCGTACTCGAGGTTCGTGAAGCCTGCGCCTTCTTTGTAGTGGCCTTTCGCGAGGAACATGTTCCACAGACCGAGCGTTTTGGCCTTTTCTTTGAGGTCGGCAAGGATCGGGGGGAGACTCCAGCGTTGGGCGCCGGAGCCGAGCATGGCGGTGTAAACGGGATCGCTGGGAATGCATTCTTCGTCGACGAATTTCTCTACCTGAGGAAAAGCATCAGAATATCGATACAAAAATCACTTGGGGAATTTGGTACTCACAAGATCGAGCGTCTTGCGAGCCCGCTCGCTGACCAACGGCCGGACGACTGCTGGAATCTTCTCTGAAGCTGTAGGCATATTGATGATCTTGTTAGTGTATAGCTGTGATTTAGCAAGAAGGGTAAGCTGTGATCAAAGTAGTTCTACTGGAAGTCGTATTTCCGACTCTTAATGTTTGGTCAATTGCTATCGATGTGCCTCGGTCGGTAGAAGGTTGCCGACGATGTAGCGCGACTTCCCCGCAAAAGCCGCCCACTAGACTGGTTGGAGGCTAGCTCCTTGGCCATGTCTCCTGATTCCATCTGATAACTTGCAAAGCACACCGTCCATGTCACTCCACCACAGTTCAACTCTTTTAGACTCGAAACCTCTGCCCGGGTATCCGTAGCAAAAGCTGTTGTACAATCCGTCCGCGTGGACATGTGCGACCGAGGAAGACGATAACCTCAGCGCGATCAGTCCTGATTATCCCAAGCATACCTTGCGAAGATCTCTTCGGTACTCAACCCAAGCTTCCGGCGCCGCGAACGTTCGTAGTATAGACCCCATCGAATCCGCAAGATCTAGTGCAGTGGTACTTTCATGGCTTTTGAAATGTCAGCACGAGATCATTCGATGCCACGATAAAGCTGTAGACTTATGATTCAGCTGGGTCCAGCCTCTCACGTCGCTTTTCTTCAACATCCAGCTGTTCAGCTCTTCTGATGAGTCGTGCTTCAACTCTTTCGGAGCTTGAGCGAAGGCGGATTTTGTACTGGCCTTTTGGTATCCTTCAGTTCCGACTTTCGGGATACGCCGAACGTGTTCAAGAGCGAAGGTGAGGATGCCTCTTGTAAACACTTTTTGACAGACCACCTGTCGTCTTCCATCCATGCGTATGTCCGTGTAGGAAATTGGAAAATGTGTGCATCAATCTGCCTGAGCCACCCAGCAGTCAGCGGCACCCAGCAGGTCGATCGAAACTTCAAGTCCAGTCGACTTGGATTTGGTTGGGTATTTGATTCAAGGATCGATGCACGAGCGTGAGATATTGGGCCCATGATTCAAGCACAGGTGTCGTCCCCCCAAAGAAGTCAACATAATTAGTCCATGTTGCTGCAATTGAGCCCGGTGTGAGTCAGTGCTTTGTCGGCATGGTTGACGGCATCGCAGAGACATTTCGAAGATTGTCTGGCTTCCAACCCTTCCAGATAGAGCCACAAGGACGGGTTCCAAAAGTATAAGACATTGAATGCTAAGTCCTATCTGGAGAAGCTTCGCAAGCTTCGAGTTTGTAGCCCATTCTTTGGAGCACTTACGTCTGTTATGGTGTTGTGCTGCAGAGTTGTGGCACGACTGTGGTCCGCCTACACGGTGAATTTGACTTTCGTTGTGCTTGCGGGCGACATCACATCAATGGTCCATGTATGGCAAAGCAAATATGAGTGTAGATCTTTCATTGGCGAAGTGGAAAGTTCCGAGTATGAAACACAGATCGGAGATGACTCCATATCACGGACGGACCGTCCTGACAACTGATGCTACACTGTCGATGACGACTGTTCCAGAAGTCTTGTTGGCCTCTACGCGTACAAAGGGTTGAGCTCCACAACTCCAAAATCCATCTGCCGATGACCTTGATCACAAGCACAAACCATCTCCAGAGGCAGCTCTACCAGAGCTTAGTCCACAACCTCCAACATGTCATAGGCCTTGTGAGACACAGCCTTCTTGACGAGCGTCATCGGGTCAATCTTCGTCTTGACCTTGACCTCCGTCATGCCGTCCTCACCCACCACCTGCTCTTCTACAATTGTCTCTTCGCCCTCCTCCTCAAAGCCGCCACCATCCAGGAATACCTTGAGCATACCCTGCGAGTATCCGGAAACCAATGCAGTGTTCTGGTCCTCGTTTGTGACTGGCTTGTCCGTTCGCTCACCATTGAGGTTCCAGAAGACCAGCCTAGGCATTTCATACCCAGATGCGACATACTTCGCCTTGATTCGCTCATAGCTCGAGGTCCACCGGTCGGAATTGGTCGCCTGATCGAATTGCATGTCTGAAAACACAAACACCTGCTTCACCATATCTTCCTGCTTGAGACTGTTCTTCAGTGCCATTGGGAGGATGATGTCTTCGAAGACTGCGACGAAGTTGGTGTTCATGTCCCAGTTTGCTTTCATGGTGTAGTGTACTTTCTCAGTGAAACCACGTTGATCTTCAGGGCCGCCAACAGACAGGTAGGTTGGTGTGTTCGAGAAGGTAATGAAACCACCACCGAAAGGTGGCGCCGTGATCTCGGAGACGAGTAGGGAGAGGCCAATAGCTGAGTCCATGGGGGTGGATTGATCCTTGAAGATTGGAGACGACATACTGCCACTCACATCGCAGACTGCAATCGAAGAGCCAAGAGCGCCCGAGTCCTTGACACGCTGCACCAGTGTTTTCCACTGGCCATCAATGATCTTGCGGGTCGTCTGGGCCCCCATGGAAGCTTTTATTTTAGCGAAATTGGCTTTTCTAATGTCCGTATCAAGATCCAGATGCCGGGCTTTGTGCGTTAGCGTAGAAGGAAGCAAAACAGCGCCAGATATCTTTGCATCTCCCGCAGCAACCTTCTCGACGTATTCAGTGAAGTGCTTGTAGTCTTTCTTTTGGAAGAGAGAGGCGTAGCGGTTCATTGCGAGCGATGGGACGCGTTCGTAGTTGATGTCTTCGAAGGTTTGGGCAGCGATATCTCTCTCCACTACGGCGAGTGCCTTCCGGAGCGGCGATGCGTAGTCCTTGCGGAAGAGCTCACGAGCATGTCGGAGATATAGTTCACGGTTGTCGGCGTCGGGACAGATATCAGCAGCATTTGGATAAAGGATCTCGGCGATCGAGGATAGAATGAAGGTGTGTTTGTCGTGGAATTCTCCGAACGTTGGACTCCATTTGGCGGCGAGCGAGAGCTTTTTCAAGTCCGACTTCTTGCCCGACTTGAGCAGCTCGCCGTCCTCTTTCAGCTGCTGCGCGAACAAGCGAGCAACGGTGTAGTGCAATGCTCGGTAGAAGGGGTCGTGTTCGAATTTGTCGACCACACGCTGGTAACGTTCCTCCTTCTTGGTCTTTCGTAGCTCTTTGGCCTGTTGCAAATCCCACACTCGGGCTCGCTTGGCACCCTTGGACTTGTCTTGTTGCTGACACAGTAATGATGCGGGATCGCTGTCGAATTTCAGCTGATCGTTAGCAGCGAAGACGACCAAATTCAGAAGGTCCTTCCAGTAGCCGTGCGAGACGCCGAACCGGACATCATGTGCCTTGGCCGGATCACTAGGGATGGCTTCGTTCGCATCGATCATGTCGAAGTCCTCCTCCTCCATCTTGGGTATCTCTTTTGCGTCACCTTCGGCCATCTTGACATCGGTCTCTTGTCCGATAGTCTTGTCGTCTGTAGCCTTCGCAGGCTTCTTGTCGATGACGGGACGGACCAGCCAGCTGAGGTTGGCCAAGAGGGTGTTGGAGTGTGTCTCAGCCAGCCAACCAAAGGCCTTGTAAGCTGCGATCTTGTCGCTCTTTCCGAGATGGATGCTACGCGCATTGAATATGATCTTGAGCGTCATGAGGGGGTCCGCTTGCCAGGCGTTTTCGAGTAATGTCTTCAGCTTGGTGGCGTCGGAACTCTCGCCTAGATCGTAGAACAGGTCGACCAGCGGGTCCTTGGACGATATGTTTGTGACGTCGGCGTTCTCAGTGAGAGCCTTGTTCTCGACGGCAAGGTCGTCTTTTGTGCGAAGATGAGCCTCGTGCTTTTCCAAGCTTGCCACAAACGGAGCCTTTTTGACGGGCTCATCACTGCTCTCTTCAGAAGCGCGTCGCTTGAGGCTGGTGGCGCCGCTCAACTTGTTCTCTATGTCATCGATCTCGTCTTTGACGTTATCGAGTTGCGGCCAGTGGGCGTCAACAATGGCTTTCTGGACGATGGCTTGGAAGTCTCCATCTGGCAGGAAGAGTGACTCATCGTAGGGAAGCAGCACAGGGAACGAGGAGTCGAGGGCGGAGTGCTTCTGCGCCGAGGCGCCATCGGCAGGAGTTTCTGCCATGTTCGCTCTGCAAGGCGATTGTGTGGAGAGGGTGCGACAGTGATGGGGGAGGTCGAGAGTTGCTCGGGGCGAGGCGCGAGTGTTAAAGGTTGCCCAACGCCTAGCTGCAGTTCCGTAACAGGAAGTCGTGACCTGCTGCCTGATGCTATTTAGCCATGGTTGGAAACCTTTGTGGGTTTTCAGCCCTTCAAAACGATGATTCACTGCGTAGCTAAGGCCGCCCAGTCTCATGGCTGGTGTACGCAGGCCCATTGCCGTTGCGTCCAATCTCACAGGACGCTTCCCCGACTACCAAATCCGTTGACATGGAAATGGATGCACAAGGGCGGCAGCACGAGAAGAAGGGCGGGACTAGTAAGGCCAATCAAAGCCATATGTCGACTCCAATGTTAGTACGCGGGCCATGCGGCGCAGCGTTAGGCGTCCGTCACATAGGCAACACAAGCACGTGATGTCCTACCTTTTGAGACTGGTGGTGCGGCGACGCAGAAGATGCCGGATCGCCTATGGTGCTGAGGCAACGGACGGACAGCGAAAGAAAGCTTGAAGTGGTCGCCGAATGGTAGCGAAAAGGACTGTTGTGGACCTCTGTTGTGTGTGATGTGGGCCAGTGTGGTGTGGTGTACGGCGGAAGTCCGAGGCTGGAATACTGTAGAGAAACCAGTGGCCCGTGCACAGCGGCGGGTCGCATAGCGGGTAGGCAGCAACAGCCACCCGAGCAACGTCGAGCTCGAGCAGTCGGGTTGTAGCTCACAGATATCTCTCGCGCCCACCACACGACCGCCCAGCTCCACCACCATGGCCCCCGACGCAGCAGAGTCGCCCTTCTTCCAGAAGCAGCGCGCCCAGGGCAATATCGTCGTCAAAGGTGACATCCTCCGCCACCCCCGCGACGCAGCTGCTGACCAGTGTAGACCCTCCCAAATTCGACCTCGAATCCTACATTTCCAACTACGACGGTACGCTCTCTATGCCCTACTACAGACCCGACAGATCTAACTTGTCCCCAGGCTACACCCGCATCGATCGCCTGCAACACATCGGCTCGCACTCGACGTACCTCGCAATAGACGCATGGCGGGCCGCCATTGCGGAGGCAAAGCAGGGCAAGAATGTCAGGCTATATCTTGCCCTGGCCGAGAACTTCGCTCTGGTGGCTCCCGACGACCCCGCAGCATCCATAGATACCGCATGGGCCGAGGACCAGACGCGCCAGGTGCAGGCTGAGCAGGAGAAGCTGGAGCACGAGTTGAAGTCGTACAAGAACAACCTCATCAAAGAGAGCATCCGGGTTCGTGATCAAACGACTATGGAGACAGCGTGCGACGTGCTAACACCGGCCTGCAGATGGGTAACGAGGACATGGGGCACTTTCACTACGCCTGCGGTGAATGGGGTGCCGCGCACAAGGCCTACATGCGCATGCGCGAACACTGCACCTCGAACAAGCACCTCGCCGACATGACCCTTCGTCTCGTATACACCAGCATCGCCCAGAAATCGTGGTTGCAGGTACAGTCACACCTCGCCAAGGTGGACGCCGCTCAACTCAAAGGCGACGACAAGACCAAACTGGACCCCCTGGTCTCCGCCTCCACCGGTCTGTCCCACCTGGGTGTTGGCAGCTTCCGAGATGCCGCCATGGCCTTCATCACCACATCACCGACTTTCTTGACCGCCGAGCCGGTCGCGGGCATTACGTGGCAGAGGGAGGTTCTTACGGGCAATGATGTAGCTGTGTACGGCGGTCTATGCGCTCTCGCCTCCATGGACCGCACCGAACTCCAGGAGCGGGTGCTCGGCAGCAACGACTTCCGCAATTTCCTAGAGCTCGAGCCCCACATTCGCCGCGCCATCAACCTCTTCTGCAACTCCAAGTACAGTGCCTGCTTAGAGGTGCTAGAAGGCTACCGCAACGACTACCTCCTCGATGTCTACCTCTCAAAACAGCTAGCCAGCATTTACGGCCGCATCCGCACCAAGAGCATTGTACAATACTTCATCCCCTTTAGCTGCGTCACACTGGACGAGATGACCACCAAGTTCCAGCTCACCGGCGAGTTCGCCACCATAGAAGATGAGCTCGAGACGATGATCAACAACGGTACTTTAGATGCGCGGATAGACTTGGTCGACCGTTTGCTCATCTGCCCTCCCACGAACCCGCGCTATAACGTGCATCATGATGCCCTCGCCATGGCTGAGAAATACGACCACACCCTGCGACTCCGGTTGACACGTCTCAACCTGCTAGCCGCAGGACTCGAAATCAAGCCTTCCAAGGGAGGACTCTCAGAGTCGAACTCTTCCTTGGGTGATGGGGTTACGGCTAGCTTGCGGGGATTAGGGCACAGGATGGGATTCAGCTAGGATGATGCCGTTTTTTCAGGCATGTTAGCATAGCATTTGCAGGCGTTACAAACATGGCGTAGATCGACGATGCCCTTTGCGGCATGTAGCGTGCGTGCTTACGACGTCTACGGGTTATGAAGATGCATATCCTTTCTTAGCGGAAAGGGTCTCAGCATGAAATGGTGATGAAGTCACGAAGCCCTCTGGAGTTCCCCGCATCAGTGATGCTGCATTTGGTGATATTGCCGGAGTCGATTTCACTTCCCGCTCCTCAGCGATACGAGTTGTTCGGTAATTGCACCCTAAAGCAGTCCAAGTATGGATCATACACGGAATGGTGTTCTTTGGTCCATTGGCGAAGTCGGCACATCCTGTGATCCCTCAAATTGTAGGGACCGTGTATATCCTGAGCTGATTCACGAAGCGCTGAGAATAGGACGACATCGAGCTCTAGGTATACCCGCATTGGTTCGGACTATCACTGTGGTATTGCACGACTTTCCACTTTGTAAGCGAGGAAGGGAGATTCCGCTGACGGACGAAGAGCATGCTGGATGTGGGGCGTAGGTGTACAACCAGTCTCGGTATTCCGGCTAGGTACAATGGCCGTTGCGCGTCCTAGCTGCCGTGATGCCCGGTGCGTCTTGTCGAAACATGGCCATCGCATTGCGGAGTTCCGAGTTGCGCTGTGGAGACGTAATCGCCGGGGTCTGGGGTCGAGAGTTCGACATGGGGTACGTATGTATTGTACGAGCGACGAGAGACTAGTATGTCGGCGTGCGAGCGAAGCGTTTTGTGGGCCGTGGAGATATAGTGTGCTGATGCCGAATTATGCCGGTAGTCTCGTACAGCCGTTCGGAGAGAAAATGCTGATGCCGATTGTCGCGTGCGACCGAAGGGGTTGACTAATCTGGCGCGTGATGGTGTCAGCAGCGGAGTATGGCTGTTTCGTATAGACTCTGATGACGCTTGTGATCGTGGGCTGTGGAGTTGGAGACTTCGGATGCGGTGGGGAGACGATGATGAGTGGGGATTGGGGGGTCGCTGTTAGGTTGAGTGTGTGGTGTCGTTGACGCCAAAATTGCGCCTTGGACGGTGGTCAGGTTGCTTCGGAAGCCGCTAGGTGGTGTGAGAAGTGGATACTGTGTAGAAAGAGCATCGTGAGTTGTCGGAGCAGTAGGTAGACGCTCGACGCGCGGTCTACTAATAGAAGGAGGCGATCATGCGAGGACGAGAGCTGGCAATACCAGCTCGTCAGATGTCGATATGTGAGAGTAGAAACGAGGTAGCCCTCAGGTTCATGTCGAAGAACAACTAGTAGATGACGATGGATGGAGCTTTGCGGTCGTTCCAAGGAAGAGTCCGTCCCCGTCCTCCCCATGCGCCATTCGCCCCAGCACATCCGCCGTACGCGCACGGAACCTCGAATACGGTAATTAGAATCAGATACCCCACACGTACCCCCATGTGCCGATGCAACACATCACGATCGTCCTCTCAGCCGTCCATGCGTCGGCCGAACGCCCCAGGAAGCACAAGCCTGACATGCAGTGCCGACGGGCCCCATCCGACATCCCCTGACGCTCCCCCTTCCACATGACTAGCGGCATTCGTATCAGAAATTGCAACACATGGGGCGTAATGACCTGCACACGACCCAGTCTCTCACTCGCGGCCACACCGACCCTGTCCGCACATCGCATGGCCAAGCCAAACAAGCGTGCGAGAGCGGTCAATGGGCTGCGAGTACGAGCGCTTGAGAGACCCAACAATGCTTACTGATGCCTCGTCCAACCCCGATGAGGAAAGCAATGGGTATGCGTCCGCTCGGTCTGTTGAGAGACCGAAGCCTCGATAGCCGTGGCCGACGTTTCCAGCCGCACGATTGGCCGTCCGTCATCTAGAGCTGCGCATAGCAGAAGGAATGTAGTCGCCGAAACGAATACGGTCCGCTCTTCGTAGTGAAGTGTACGGTCGGAGTAGCAGCTGTTGGTGAGTCGAGTGCCCGACCCAGTTCCACCCCTGAGGACGAAGTGGCTTACTGATCAAACGCAATGGGCAACCGGCTCGCCTCGACCCAACCAGTGCGTGAGAGGTCATACACGCAGAGCACATTCGAAGGAGGAAGCGCGTACGAAGGCAAGTATAGTAAGTTGTGCATATGGTGAATTCGTATTGCTTGCGCCAGGATGCTGCATGTGGTACGGGAAGCGCCAACCGAGACACGGTAAGTGCTCTGCATGCGTTTGTGCCGTGAGAATCTAATATATCGCAATTCGTAAATCACATGGAGTTCGGACAAGGAAACGGACTCGTAGCACAGTGAGAACGCTAAATGCGATCATGAGGACGGGCAGTCGCGTCTAAGCAGAACACCATTCGACGGAAAGATGGTCTGTGTCAAGAAAAGAAATCTCATTCGCACTCCCTGATATTAGCTGAAGAAAAAGCGGTGCATGCAGCCTCGTTCGAACATGAGAGAAGTGGCACAGCGACGACCGAATTAGGAAAGTTAGATTTGGACTGATGCGTCTCAAGCGGGGGCGTTACCGAGACCACTCGGAGATTATAGTCAATACATGTGGAGGCCGCAAGATGGGCCTGGGATCGGACGTGTGGCGGTGGACGTGCGGAAGCTGTAATTTATGCTGATGATTGATCCGACTGGGGTAACATCTGAGCCGTCGAGAAGGACCCAGCGTCTCGGTTGAACGGCGGATCACGTAAGTCTCCGATTGTTGATTGTTTGGTAAGGCTTATGAGACGGTACACCGACAGCGTTGAGCGTAATGCCACAGCCGCAAGGTCTGTGCGGCCATGCTGAGATAGTAACACGAAGTCGACGCGCGGAGGGATGCCCCCTTGGTTTGCGCGGCGAAAGCGGTGGCCACAGTCGTACAACAACGAGAATAGCAGCATTGGTAACTTTCGCCATGAGCGTTCCAAATGTTCGTGGTATTTGCAATCCTCGGTGGCGATAACCTCCGAAATCGGCATCAAGCAAAATGGGACCTGCTCAACCACCCATAGCTCCCTGTGCTGCACTCTCAATCTTGCCACCAGATGCTATCAGACTCTTCGCAGCCTCCTGTATTGCAACGCTCTCCTCTCTCATCGTCTGCAGCGCTGTTTCTAGGCCGTGGGTCCGCAATCTGAGTCGCCCAACTTCGGCTCGTAGAACTTTGACAGTCTCAGCGGAAGACGAAGATACGGGTGGTCCAGCCACAGTGTGTGTCTCTGTGATAGAGGGAACGGGGCTAGATGTTCCCTCCTCAGTGTGGGCCGTTGGTCGTTGTGTGCCGGTTACCATAGCTTCTTCCAAGACTGTGATCCTCTGCCGCAGCTCGGATCTCTCTGCTTCCCAACGTCTCTTATCATCTGCGCCCTGTGCTTGTAGACGGTTCGCCATCTCCATAATTCGCATGTACTGTGCTCCATTGGCGACCAGCTGCTTGCGCGTCTCGTCCCGGCTTTGCTGCAGCTCTTCAACCTGGCATTCCAACATAGCGACCTGCGCGTTCAGTCTTTCCTTCTCGTCCGTGAGACTGTTGATTTCCACATCGCTGACTTCGAACTTCTTCTCGAGCGTAGCGCACTTGGTTCGTTGGCGCTCAAGCTTCTGGAGCAGGCTATCGTACTCGCGTTGAAGGGTCTGGAATGCAAGTGTCTTGACACTGATCTGGTGTTGTAGGTCTTGCAAATGTGCGGCTTGTGCAGAAGTCTGCACTGCTGCTAACGGAGGCGAGATTGTAGATAGGTTGGTGATGCTCGGGAAGGACATCGACGACGGAGAGGGAAGCACTCCTGGTCGGGAGGATTGCGATTGCAGCGTATGCATTGGTGATTGTGGCGGTAAGAATCCCGATCCAGATGTAGGCGTAGTATGGTGGGAAGAATCGGCGTTCAGTGGAGGTTCGCCGCCGTAAGGAACACTCCGAACTTGTTCTGCTACGATACCGTGATGGATGATACTGGGGAAGCCGTGATGAGGACCAGCGTATTGTCTCGTCGGCGGTGACTGCTCCTCAGGCTGTTCGATGTGCTGCTGTCCTCTTCTCATGGCTAGCAAGGTCTCAGGCTGAGTTACCGCCTGGTCGGGGCTGAGTGGGTTAGAGTGGTTGACGTGGTCCCGTAGATGGAGGTTGACCCATTGCGCAAGGTCAAGCGTCCATTGCAAGGAGTCTCTGATGGAGATGTCTTCAAATACCGGCGACTGTAAAGTGGGTCAGCGGTGCTGCTCTTCTTATGCACATGGCATTTTGGCGACCTCGAGACGAAAGCTGAAAGGGGCGGACTTGCCTCACTGGTCGATGATGAATAATCTTTCTGCGAGAAGAATCTCACTCTAGAGTCTAACGATAGCAACTCGGTGGCGAGGCTACGGATTAATGCGCGGGCTTTCGAGCAATCTTGGCCTTGACAACGGGACGGACAACAGGTCGCTTCCCCTGCCGCCCCAGGCGGGAGGCCTGTGCCGACTCGAGGTCGGTGCGCTTCGCTACCAATAGCTAGGGCAGATCGATCTCTTTCAAGTTCTCGGGCACTGGCTTGTGTGCTCCCTGCGTTCAGACTTAGCAACGAGTACGATATCTTCAACAGAGCTGATGACGCTAATGTCTGAGCATGCACCGTTTGGCGCGCGACGGCTCCACGCGTACAGGGTAGCTGCTCTCGGCGCGGCAGAACAGGCGGCCCATGACAGGCGTGGTGATTGGTCTTACCTAGAGTGCCATCAGACCGTTGCCTCACGTTCTGTACGGAGACGTCAAAGAGAGATTGAGACCGGGGCCTGGACGTCGCCTGTATCGAAGTTGTCGGAGTAGACCCTGCTGATGCGATGTAAGATGGAGAAGTATACAGTGGCGGTAAGGTCCGGCGGCTTAGTGTCTCGCTATTACTAGAATGGTGGCCGACATGCTGCGGGAGCGGGGGTATGCGTTCAAACGCAGCAGCAGCAATAGAGGAGTTCCGGCGCTTCTGTTGCGACTCGATTGGGCTGCCTTCCTCCCATGGTCGTTTTCTACCCTTCCCAGAGTCCATAGATTGGGTTGGCCCAAAGAATATGCAGGCTCGCACTCCGTTGCGCCATCCGTTGCGCTCAGGCGTTGTCGGACAATTTAGCAATTTCTATTTATTCAGATGACCATGGCCGGGATCCGGATCTACGCTAAAGATTAGTAAGGAGACGGTGAGTGGTGTGGACGTGGTGTGAATGGCTAGTCTTTGAGCAGCTTGACGAGTCGTGTGCTTGTTCAAGCTTCGAGGTCATGAGCCCGCATAAGTGCATACCGCCAGGATGAGAAAACGCATACGATGAGAAGATGTAGCGATCAAAGCTTCGACAAACAAATGGATTTGAGTTGCGAATGACAGATGTGTCAGAGAATCAGACGTCGTGTCAAGCTCTTGCTTCCATGACCGCGTCAGCGTCACTGCCGCGGTTCTACTGGAACCGAGTAATTTCGGTTCGCAGTGCAATGCCGCGCGTTAAGGAAAGGCGTTAAAATCCAATACGAGGTAGTATCGAAGAAGGATAGGGGAACAGTATCGTCACGGGAAAATGCGGCTTGATCTCCACGACGTCGTTGAATGACAGTAGGCAGCGACGGGAACACGTCCGATTCGCAAAACAAAAAAAACAGGCTGTTCGTGCAAGAGTACAATGACGATGGAACAAGCAACACTCAGAGGTCAAGTCATTGGAGTGAGAATGCTGAGTGATGTTCTTGGTAATGGAGGTACGCGCGGGCACCTTCCTGTTCCAGGGCTGGCCTGGGTTAGTAATCACAGCAAGCGCCTGCGGACCCTGCGCCGGGAGATGTCCGAACCCAACGTTTGAACGCACACGAGACAACGGTGATTGTTGACTATACGGCGGACTTGTGTATTCGATGGCAAAGCGCCCAGAGAGTGAGCACATCAAGAACTGCCTTGAAACACATTCAAGACGCAGATAAATCAGGAAACAGAGGCAAGCCGTAAGCTAGCGGCATGTTGCGGCAGGTGTGCCCAGCGAGGACCTAATCCAGAAACCAATCTCATAATTAGGGAAGACCGATGCTGACAGTACGACACAACCTATAGAAAGCAAACACGCAAGGACGTGGCATGACGAGGTGGAACTCGTAAAGGTGAGTACATAGGTACAAACAACAACTCGCATGGGTATCAAATGTAAAGCGTTAAACATGGCCCACTGGCGCGCAAACAGCTTCGCTATATCCGCCAAGCCTGAATCTGACTTAGCACCACCGGAGATCCTCCATCCTGAGCGATCAGCCGGAGACGTTCCTCTATCCATTGCTTTTCCTTGGCCACGACTCCGACTTCGATGGCCTTCATGGTCTGGAGTTCGGCGAGGAGTCCATCGAGCAGCTGCTTACAGGCCGAGACAACACATGCAATACTCGAACCATGCGTGGGCTGTGGCAATTTCTCTAGAAGTCGCAGGAAGACTGTCAGCTTTCGCGTCAAGGCTGCATTTTGTTCCTTCCACGCATCTCCGAGACCTTCCAGAGACTTTGAGTCGGCACTTCCTTCTCGCAGGCTGTCACGCGCCAGCCATACCTGCTCCACTTCCGAAAGCCAACCATCGAAGTCATCAACGAGGCGATTTAGACGACTGCCAGGTTCCATCAGGGACGGAAGCTCGTGCAGAGGTCCAGAAAGCGTCTGGATGTGCTCAAAAAGTCCAGAAGTGGTGTTTGTCCCATTCCAATCACGGAACGCCAAGAGATTCTTCTGCTCCTGACCAAGGCGTTCGTTGTCGCGCATCACTTCAGAGAGACTTGCGACCTCTTCGAATTTGTTCCTCAAACTTTGCTTCGCACTGAGCTCCCAACGCTTACTGGTCTGGGCTGAGGATTCGTGCAGCAGGTGTAGCTGGAGGAGCTCAGACTGGAGGCTTACAATATCTGGTGGGAGAGATTGGGTAGACGTGTCGGAAACCGGGTGAAGATATACCGAAGTGGGTGCTTTAGCCGTTTTCCGGGGCGTAAAGTGTTGTTGCAGCGTGGAGAATGCGGGTCGAGCTGGTTTCCTAGATTCCTCCTCGGTGTTCTCGCCATGTCTCCCTTGTGCCAGTAGCTTATCGGAGCTGCTGACGGATGCCGTGATTGCGGAGCGGGCGTTCGACGCTTGTGGTCTAACACTCGTGCTAGTAGCGCGCTTCAATGCTTCGAGTCTGGCGGACGTCCGGGCCGGGCCAGCCGTAACACTTGAGGGAGGGTCACCGACAGGTTTTGTGGCACGTCCGGGCGCGACCATGAGGGACCTTGGTCTCTCCGCACGGGTCGTATCTTCGCTATGTGGTTTGCGAGCATTTGTTGTAGACTGTGTGCGTGTATGACTACGGGTCGGGGCCTGTGCCGCCGGCGCTGGAACTCCGGGCCGTCGTAGAGACTGCGAGCGGTGGTGTCCTGTGGGTGGCGGCAGCGGCGGCTTCATGGATGTATCGGTGGAGCGTACGGGTTGAGAAGGTGTCACCGTGTCGGCTTCTGAGAGGATGACATGTTGCATGGAGCCGGTTTGGTACATCGAGCGTGGTCGCAAACGGCCCGGCTTTGTGCTCTGCACGCCATCGTTCTGAGCTGATGTGGGATGGCCTGATGTACTTCGCGAGTGTGCGGGCTCGGTCGAGACGTCTTCGTGGTGTAGCTTCGAAGGCGAGGCCCTTGCTATTCCACTGGTGCGAGATATGGGTTTTGGAAGTCCTAGCTGGGGTAGGAAGCTCCGTCTCTTCGCTCCGTCGCCGCCGTCATGCTGCTTTGAGCTCTCGATAGCTTCGTCGTGTGTTTGTGGAACCTAGACTCGCATCAGAAGTCGTACGAAGAAGCGTGCGTGCTAAAGCAACAGTACTTCTGACCGGGAAGGTGCGCCTTTCGCCCTGCTGATCTGGCTGCGAGGCTTCAGTGCCGAGCTGAGCGAAGGAATCGTCATTGCATCGGTATCTGCACCTAGAGTGTCTGTTCGCTGCGCACCGTGGTCGTTCACATGTGGTCTGGCCGTGCTGGAGTGGAGGGTCAAACACGCCAAACAAACATTGGGTACTAGCGGGGTTTCCTCGGCAGCCGTTATCTTATCCATCGGCTGACCTCAGCAAAGCAGTGTGCACATCAAGCCGTCTGAACCTGTTTTGAGATGGATATATATTGATGCACGATTCTATAGAGGCTGAACCTTCTAGTTCGAGGTTATGGTCCAGCAAGAGACCCGTGCGTCCTCCCGAAAGGAGCTGCCCAGCGCCATGTAGATATCCTTGCGAGAGCATGAAGAAAGGGTCGCCTAACAAGACGAGGAGCGGCTGTTAAGAGTTTGAAGAGATGTCATCCATGGGCCGTATATGTCGTATCCGCGCAGTTCAGAACAGCGAGGCTGAGGCTATAGGCTGCCGCGGCGGGCGGGGAAGGAGACGCCCTCGATAGCCGGATAGTCCACGAACCAACTGACCCTCTCTTGCGCCTGTGAGTTGATGAGCCCACAGGGCAACTGCCGGCCCTCGTCTGTATCAAAGATTTGTTTCATGATCTCCTTCTTTCCCCCTCCGGTCGCAACAAAGGCGATCTTGATCCCATGGGTCGCCACGGGCAGTGACAGCGTGATGCGCTTCGGCGGAGGCTTCGGCGAGTCTGATATGGGGAGAATCCAGGCTTCGCTTTCGCGCAGAAGGGGAGATCCGGGGAACAGGCTGCAGGTATGACCGTCCGGCCCGCAGCCAAGCAGCAGCAGGTCAAACATGGGCAGCCTCACGCTGTCCCTCGCAGCGAAGACACCGACGAGCGTCTTCTCGTATTGATCAGCCAGCTCTTGCACGTCGTCCAAGTATTTGACATCAACGGGGAAGACCTTGGGCTCGCCGAGCTCGGCGGGAGCCTTGTCCAGGATCTCCTCCTTCACGAGCTTGTAGTTGCTGTCGGCGTGGTCGAGCGGAACGGCGCGCTCATCGGCGAAGAAGATCTCCCATTTGTCGAGCTGCACCTTGCCCTCGCCGTTGGTTTCGTTGATGAGCGCCTGGCCGAGGACCTTTGGTAGCGACCCGCCGGAAACGGCGACGCGAAAGACCTGGTGTCGGCTGAGGGCGCTGTTCTGAGCGTCGAGGACGTATGCGCGGAGGCTCGGAGCAAGCTCGTCAATGCTCTGGAACGCGTACAGATTCGGCGGCTTCCCCATGGCGGCGGCGGTGGTGGTAGCAATAGATTGGTGAGAACAGATGCGAGTGTGCGGGCAGTGGAGGGGCAAGGCAACCTTGGAACAGGCTATGGTGGGGGTGTTTGATTGCGCAAGACGGATTCGTAAACGTCGTAAACGAAGACACGATAAGTGAAGGGATGCGCCGGCGACTGTGACGATGCACTTGGGTATCTAGTAGTGAGAGAATTAAAGTGCGAAGTGATTACCTTATGACGGAAGAACGAGCCATGACGCCGGACCGCTTTTGATCACCGCGCAGCCATTTGACGGCGCCATGAAGCCTTTATTGTTGTGCGCACTCGGGAGCGCAGCGCGCCGGAGACTGGCAGACGTAGAATGGCAATCTTGAGCAACGCAGGAGAACAGATACATGGCATGAGCATTCAATATCTACCTATGGCCAAGTACACATCGTTGCGCATGACCAGTGCGACGCACTTGACCATGCCCCTCCACCCCTCCTCGGCCCGGCTGTGGCACGGCCGGCCGGACCTCCGAAGCAAGCTACGCCCAATGTGGAGATCACGTGTCGCATACAGCGTTGGTCTGTTAACGTTGGGTATCAGCGAACACGTCGACATTGAGCTGGCGTTAGCCTTCTAAGCGTTACGAAATGCCCAGCATTCAAGCCAGAGCGGAATGACATGGTTTCTCGGCAACACATCATTATGGATCCTCTGACGAGCAGCAAGATACATCGTGTGCGACTGGTTCGACCGTGGCCTGGGGTCAACGCAAAGCTGCCTGCGTGCCACCAACATGCTGTACCACCGGTTCCAGTGTCGGAAAGGGGTCCTGTTGCGATCCACAGGGGTTCTAGCCAGCTGGCCAGACGACTCAACACGCTCAGATAGCGGGGAGAACGCTTCTTCCTCCGGGACTGCTTGTAATCTGCAAGCCGCGGCCTCCACCGCTTGTGGCAGATGCTCCCACAGCCATTCCTTCCGAAGCATCTGGCCGTACGCCTTCTCGACCACAGAGCGCTGCGAGCTCGGCCTGCTTCTGCTGGTCTCATCTCCTGCAAGGGTTTCCGCACAAATGAAACGCAATCCAGGGTCGATGAGTCCAGATGTATGTCGAATTGAGAGCATGTCTCCGTGGCGATGAGCATCTGGACTAGATTAGGGCTACAGGGCCGGACATGTGATCACACGCCCGTTCGTTGGAGAAGAACTGGCATGTGTGTAGTCAAAAAGGTTTCACTCCGGGCAAGAGGCCCTTCTAGACCTCGCCCACGGTCCGGGCCGCTCAAACAGCGCGACATGGAGCGACAGGACCGCTGTCCCCGTCGAGGTGCTGCCTTGCGACCGCGTCGCAACGAGGTCATGCTTTGGGGGAGCCTGGGCTCTGGCGGCGGGGAGACGTGGTGCCGGCGTGAGGCTGTCGAGTCGGAACAAGCGGGGTGCTGGCGCCTTTTGGGCAGCGGTTGAGAGTGACGCAAGCATTGGCATCCGAGTTGGCCGGCATTGGCATTCACAGACGGCAGCGTTGGCAGCGAGGTGGTTACGCAAGCAGAGCGCGCACACGATGGTGCACTTCGGATGCAAACACCGAGCAGACACGGTGTTTGAAAGAATGCGATGCGCAAAGCCATGGCCGGTGGGCCTGAGTGGTCAGGCGTGTGGCGCGCGGCGCAGGGGGTGGCATCGCTACGACTTGGACCTGCGATCTAGATCGGCTTCTGTCTGTGTGATCGAACGCATCCTCAGACAGGCCCGCATTGCGCCCGAGCCACACTTGTTGCGCGGCCCTGTCTTGGGCCCAGCAAACCCAGCCGCACGCAGAAACGTCATTGGACCGGCTTGTATCTGACTGGCTGCCTTGCTCATCCTTGTGTTGGCATCCATCGATGAAACCGCATGCAGCCCGATATATATGAGCTCGTGCCCGCGCCAGGTCAAGCCCTTAACATCCTGCCATTTCCCAGCGTAACCCGCTGCCTTACATCTCCACTACCAAACGAAACATCCCCCAGATCATGCTCTCCGAATACAACGACGCCCGCTCTGTACCTTCCTCACCAATCTGCGACTTCTCGCGCCCAGCAGCCCTGGCACACTGTTCCGTCGAGACGCCCTTGACGCCCCCCTTCGCAGCCTACTCCACAGAGATAGAATCGCACCCCGCAAATCCCCTTCTGGCCCTCCAACGCTCGTCACTCGAAGAACACATCATGGCCTCTACCGACGCCTCCAAGCTTCTCCGGCTGCAAACCGATGCTGCCCACCGGCCCGCCGCCAAGCCTCTGCAGCACTCCTCCAGCACCTCTTCCAGCTCTTCCAGCCATTCCAGCTCCAGCACCGCCTCACCAGCAACCCTCTGTTGCTGCCGGTGCCGCCGGGAATCCGGCTCGGGAATGATCCAATTCGCTACCAATCTCTACTACTGCAACCACTGCGCACGGATGACCGGCTATTGCGCCGGCTGAGCACGACCATTTCTTCATTTTCAAGTTGCGACAGCACTTTTATCAGCATACACCAAGTCAATCACGAGACTTCAGCAAACGGCATCACCAGCCTGTTGTTTGCCGCCAACAAACATGATTTCCACGAGCATGACGCTCCGGTATCATCGGACCCTCGATTTCCTAGCTATCTTTGCGACCTGCTTGTGTCGGGCGCCAGTGTTTGATAGCCAGAGAGGGTGCTCACCGTTCCGAGCGAATAGTGACGGGACGAAAGGGTCATGGAATTGATCAAGGAGTTTAAGGAGGAGAGGGATGCGAATTTGGATGTGCAGGTCGCCGACAATCCCATTTCGAAGCAGGAGGGCTTCACTCGAGTGCTACTATGTAGCCGCGATAATATATGAATATGATACCCAGTCCGATCTTGCATGCTCAGCAACCGTTGCGTGAATCACTATCCTCATTACCCTCTTTACTTTGCCAGTTCAATCTCGCAGATGTCCACGTATGAAGCTCGGTTTTTAGCTCTGCACATCGGCGCCACATTAGCACGCAAATATAACACAACCCTAATTATTAAAACCAAATGAGCAATAGATAACTTTGCGCAAACGGTTGTGTCAGATGCATGCAGCAGTCTCAGCTTTCCTTTTCCAGACACAGTAATCGTCTCAATGGTTCTTACACAGCAAGCCCATGTGATGCACAACTATCCACTCCCCTATCCGGCTTGTACCGGGCACTCAGCGTCGCACCCAGGTCATACGCCTACATACATCATCAACACTGATTGCGGTCCTCACACAAACATTTTTTAAAGAAAACAAAAAACACGCGTCATGCATCGACACTGCAGTCAAGACCCACATCTCGACCGCAAAGTGCGAATTTCGATGTTCGATAGCACCCGTTGGTGATCTGCATGCGAACATGCAGCTAGGGGCGGTAGAGTAAGGATCGCCGCCTCCGTCGGTAGAACCGTTCCGTGTCCAGTCAAGACTCAGAAAGCTGGCATGGGTGTCGGAACTAACCTTCTTTGATTCTGGGGCTTGTGGCGGTGCGGCGTTGTTTTGCGAATTTAGACGAGGGAGAGGTGCGCTTGCGGTCGGGCGTGATTGGCTGCGGAAGGAGACAGCGAGAGGAAGGTTCGCGCTGGGGTGGTCTGGCCGGGGTTCAGATGAGTGTGGCACGGGTTTGCGATCCTTTGTTGCTAGCGGGTCGCTGTCTTCTGTGAGGCTGGCGGATGTGTCGCACGCAGCATAACGGTCGATCGCTCAAACACGGCATGTCCTCTCGACTACCCTCCTCCCATCTCCATCTCCCATTAGACATTTCCTCGTGCTCAAACTTGTGAAACACCGGACACCGCCATCTCAGCCATCTCAGTCCGCAGCTCATGAAAAATCGTTCCTACAATTCCGATCCCCCACTCCGCGCTTCCGAGCTCCCTCAAGCTCCCGCTCGTCGATGATGCGTAGCCTCTCCACTAACCACGTCCCGGCATGCAGAGCTTGAAATTGATAGGTCCACGTGTGTTGAAACGGGCTACGGATCTCGAATGAGCACGCCCGTGACAGCTTGGTGGGTCGCTATGTGTCCGCAGATCTGGGAGGGGGAGATGTATCGGTGACAGGTGGATCGCGGGGCTTGTGTAAGATTTGACGCGACCCTTGAAGGGTCAAGTGAACGCGCATGCTGAAGGCTCGAGTCGCTACTATGAGGGCGCTAACGGTCGCAGGTGTGACGACCAGTTCGCCCGTTATCTTCGGGATACGGGAGGCTACTCGTCACTTGAGATTGCGATGCTCCCGCGACACGGAATGGAATGCCGGTTCTTCCACCACATACCCGGCACTTGAGTCGGAGGACGATTTTTTCCCTTTTTTCTCATGCAATCGATCGTGCACTTCGACTTGGCGGTTCGGAACTTGAATTCTAGTTTGATTGCACTCATTTCCCGGTTTTCCCTTCTCGTCGAATCCGTCATACTTACGCCGGTCTGTCTGGTGACTATTATCCAGATCATCAGTTGCGAATACCTCTTTCGGCCCACGTATCTCTTTTGCTCCTCTCCTTCAAAACCATACTACCAAGAGATGCTCGTTGGCTTCTCTTTGGAAATACCACGCTGCATCGAATTAGGCGTTTCAAGTGTATACAACCGGGTATCTTTTTGGCATTGGATCACCTGGATACAGCCACCAGATGCAGCCTTAGATTGCCTCAAAAGCCAAACCTGACGGCTCCCCCTGTGAGAAGATATAATTCCGCTGGGGGACCGGAGACCCATTGTGGATGGATAATTCGTTCTCTTTCCTACTTCCACTTCTTCCCCTTCGTTTTCGCATTTCTACACCTCTCAAGCCTCCAGTTGCTACTCAAGCTTGGCCGAATGCGGCTAAGGTCGACCGACTCACACCACTCTATCTTCCGGAGAACGGCGTCTGCTCAAGCCATTGACTAACACCGCTCCAATACACAAGTATCACTGTGAGGACCAAACCAGACCCAACTATAGTGCAGCTCTCCACAACCTCATACGACGTATAATGTTTCATACATGGACCCTTTCCCGAGAATACGGATCTCAACGGAGAGGGTAACGGCTGGTCTGTATTTTCGGAGCACCCTCTAGCGTGTGCTGGTCGATGGCAACAGGAGGAGGGTAAAGTTACACATGAACGATTTCGAAGATGCATTCAACTCAACACCAAAACAATAACTTTTAGGATCAGCTTCATCCCCCTCTCCATCTGGAACCTGGCCATACGGTGTCATACTGGCCCAATGACGCCCTCCTCATGCTCAGGGACGCGGAGAAATTCTGCACAATATCTCTCATGGTTACCAACGCGCTGTAAGCTTCCGACCATGGCGTCCCTTTCAGCGCCGCGTTGACTGCCTCGATCTCCTTGTTGATATCTCGTATCGCATCATCGATCTCCTGGGCGGTAAGTTGCAACACAGGTGTGTTTGCATGCGCAGTGTCTTTGTATATACGTTCAGCGAGCTTGCGTATGTTCTCTCGATGTGGCTCTGGGATCGCAGGCGACAGGTCGGACGCTCTTCCGGTCATGCCGTTGCATTTGACGACTTCAAGCTCGCTTCAGGCAGCTTCTGGATCGGTTCAGCCTCCGCCGTTATACTTGCGCTCAGAAAACACTCACCTGCGAAAAACTTCAATTCGCCACCGCACCACGTTCACGATGAAGAAGAAAATACAACTTCTCCAGGAAACCTCCACGTGCTGACGCGTTTGCGCCCATTCAAGGGTTTCTATTGGCTGCATGCATACTGTACACAAATTTTTCTCTCGATCACAGGGCCGCACCCATCAACATGGAACGCAATCAGACCAGCTTTTCGCTTGAATATCTACATCCCTGCGCTATCCACCGGCTTTTCGGAAGTGAGCAACCAATTCGATCTTTTCCGCCACTGAAGCGATGCGTTGCAGGGGTATTGTCAAGCATCTTGGCAGCGGACCGACCGACGACTCGGTAAAGACACATCTTCCGGCTTCCGAGTTGTCTTATTGCCGCGGATTGAGACTTGAAATTGTTTACTCTCGCAACGAGACTTGAAGCTGTCCGGTCTTGTAATGAGACTTGAAGCTGTCTAGTCTTACAAGCAATCGACAATGGAACGAGCTCTGCTGTTAGTACCACCCCACGCACTCAAAGTCAAAGTGGCTCGGGGCTACATTTCAGGTTGCCCGCTCGACGGACGAGCAATATACGGGGTTGTTGCGCGGTTGCCATTCCACGGGTTCCAGCTGATTGAACGACTGGGTAGGTCTTGGTCCAGCTTCTTCCAATAGCAGCCTTGACCTTACACGCTCCATAAATTGTCACAATCACGACGACTTATTGGTCACTTGTGCGGCAGAGTGATATAAGCCTTTCATCAGTTCGAGGAACCACACTCAACCCTTTGAGCCCTCAATACCGGGCTCCTGCAGTGTACATCGGCACTGTCGAGTTACTTCAAAGATTTACCCACGCGCCAATTTGTATCGTATCTGCTACCGTCAAAGATGAGAATAGCAACAACATTTAGTCCTTGCGCATTTTCTCTTCCACTGAGATGGTTGACGGCAGGTCATTTGGTTAAGGCGGGACTGAAAGCTCCATAAACTGCTCTCCACAACGAAGCTCTCATCCAATTCATCCTCGTGCAGAAGCCTTCTTGGGTATCTATTAAGACAAGGCATACAATCCACAACTCAAGTGTCTACCTTTTTCTTGTTGGCAGTCTACATCATGAACACTAGACAACGATATTGCTGCCAATCGACCAGGTACAAATGCACTCTCGTACTCACTTCTTGCTCCCCACCGCTAACCAAGCTGAGAATCACCAGCCACTTTCCGTCTCCCTACCAGTTCTCTTCGGGTGGAACAGCATCCGCGGATCTAGCCAATCATGGCATCCCATCCGAGAGCTACCCCTGTCTCAGCTTCCCGTATTCGCAAGCCACGCTCGTCTTTCGCTTAACGCCATTCGTCTTTCACGACCTTAGCTGCATTTCTCAATACTGTTAGTGGTACGAGAACACCAATGTAGCATTTTTTGGCGAGAGGGGAGGCTGAGACGTGGGCGAGGGCGGTTGCGCGACTCGAGAGGTTTGAACGCGCTGAGTTCCTCTTCTCTTCACCCCTCGCGAAAATCGACTGTTCGTTCGTTATTTACTGTGTTGCACGCTTGCTACTGTTCCCTGCTCTGACAAGACGGGATACTTCGTTGGAGAGCTCTTTCCTTCTGAAAGACGAGACGAGCAGAGAATCTGGGTGTTCAGCGCCGATAGCGTCCCCGCCTTACCGGAAGCTTGAGGAACTACATCAGCCACGCGATCTGCACTTCCACTTACCATACGCATTTCATCCTACCTCGCAAGTTTTTGAGATACACGGTACCTTCAGTGTACTTTACCCTCCCAACGATGTCTCCTCACCCCTCCATAACGGCGCCGCCACAACCACTCCTACCCCGCCAGACAGGCGACCCAAGTGATCCGTATGGCATTTCTTCAATGCTGGCCTCTATTTCGGAAGCCTACCCTGAGCTGTACTCGGATTACTCCTACAGCTCGTACTCTTACGATCCCGACTACTACTCTTCTCTCATGAGCGACTACGAATCCATCACGGCAGGCCTCAGTCTCACAGACTACCCTCTATCAACAGGTACTACGACGGCGGGAGGATCGACAAGAACGGGGGTACCTGCAAGCGCCGCGAGCAGTTCAAGCAGTGGAGGTGGTGGCATGTCTTCGGGCGCGAAGATCGGTGTCGGTGTCGGCGTTACGCTTGGTCTTCTTCTACTCGCCGGTATCGGGATACTCATTTGGTGTATGGGCAAGAGGAAGGGCAAGAAAACTACGACTACCATCGTTGCCCCGTCTCAGCCCGGCTTCGCGGCCCAACAGCAACAAACGCCACCCACGAACCAGCCATTTCAACAGCCGCAGCCGCAGCCGCAGCCGCAGCCGCAGATGGGTTACGTGAACAATCAGGGCTATATGCAGGGCGTTCCGCAACAAGGATATGCGCAGCAGGGCTACCCACCGCAGACGATGTCACCACCGCCGCAGTATGTGCAGCCGCAGCAGGGAGCGGAACAGCAGGGTATGGCGGGAGCGTATGGCGCGTATGCGAAAGGCCCCGAGCCGAATGTCGCTGAGCTGGAGCACGAGTATCATTTCGCGAAACCGGGGGTTGTTGAGATGGATGCAATGCCGGAACAAGAGGCGCAAGGCGGCAGGAGGAAGTGAGGGCTGATGGTGTGAGCTTTGGTCCCTGGTGAGGGGGCAATGGACGAGAGAGCGGTGGACGATGGAGGGAGACATTTCTGTCGGCGATGGCAGCACTTCATTGGAGAATCTGTATGGGATTTGATACCCCGGTGAGAAACACGGGAAGAAGGGATGAGGGTCGCATGTGTGGGAGACGCGGGTCCGTCGGGCGCTTTTGCTTTCTTGTGGAAATATGGCGTTTTGGCCGCATTACAGCACTATAGTGCGAGTTCTAGTCTTGACATGAGCGAGAGCAAATGTATAATTATCATTCTGCCACAGTGTTTGAGTTTCAAATCCGAGCGGCAGTCCCATTCACGCCCTCCGTTTCCGATTGCGCCGGAAGTCTGAACCAGACTCAGCACACTATCAGCCCGAAACCGTCGTTTTCGTCCCGCCATTCACTCTCCCTGCGCGGCAGCGCAATCTGCGGCAGCGCAAGCCATCCCCTCCATTCAAAGTCGAACCGCTCGTTCCCCTACAGCCGATGCCGAGGGCTCGGAAGCGCAAGAATGCTATACGTGGTGGTACGAGAAGCTGTGGAATGTACACATGCTTGTACCGCAGGTCTGGAACCAGTGTGCATGTGGAGGCGCACGATGCGCACAGCATGAGTCGCACGATCCTCTAGATTGGTCTTGAGCGTTTCCCGCTACGCGTAGTTTGGCGAATTCTTTGTTCACGTCTTACAGCCCTGGGTCGAGATTGCGGGAAAAGGGGACGGTCACAAGCACCGATAGGTCTGGTTTGAGGATGCTATTGACTCTGTAGACGCCCGGTGCCGCTTTTAGCACGTTCGCTGATCATCCTGTGGTTCGTACGCCATGTCACATTTGTACGCGAACCCGCCGCGCCGGGCGCTGCCGCACTTCCCAAGATAGGGCGCCACTTCAATTTCGACGTCGAGCGTCCCGTGGAACGTGCAAACACTCCCATTTACATCAAATCTTTCCAATTTGCGAAAGCAAATGACAGCAAGACTCGTATATATCAGTCTCGCATCAGACGATCGCAAGAATCCATGGGCAGCAAGGCGAAGCGACAGCCACCCGGGAAGAGACAATGGTTCTTTGTGAGACCGAAAGTGGAGGTGGGACAGGGGTGTGGGCATCAGATTGGACGGCTGGACACCATATGCGAGGGTGGCACGGGAGGGGGCGTGGGAGTAAAGAGATATTACACCCTGGGAATGTGAGATCTTTGTTCAATGGGGTGTTGGTGGGATGGCGATGCGGCAGGGCGATTGTGCATTGGTGATATTAGTGAGCTTGATGATGTATCGGTTGACTATAGTGCTGGTGTGTTGCCGGCGCTCTTCCCCTGGCCTTTGATATATACTTTTAGCTTCGCTCGAGCTCCTCCGTACAGCACCGACGACCTTGTCTTACAGGCCTCTTTCCATACCCAACAAGCTACGTTGCCCAAGCTCTCTGTCGGCCTTCATCCGAAATGGTCATCGATGCGGCGCTTTGGAAGAACGTTATCTGTGCAATGGCCTTAGGTTGTTGGGGCACGTCGCATATCGAGTATGTAGTCAGATCCCGGGCATATCGTCTAAAGTAGATGGATCTGGTGAGCTATCTGTACCCACATCATGTTACGACGAATTGACTGGTACAATTGTAGGCGATGCCTCCCTGGAATTGGCTCACTGGCCATTTACCTTTCCTGCGGGCCCATTTTTCCCTCTATCCGCCAGAAGTACTCGTGAGCTTAGCGATGAAGGACATCTATCGCGAAAATTTCATCACGACCGAGGTGTTCTATCTTGACTCTTGGCTTTTCGTGGCACCGACGCGTATCCCAGCAATACCCCGGTTCGCCGCCGCAGGAACTCGATACCACGTTCATTAAAGAGGCGATCTCCCAGCTGCGAATGCTTCTCATAGCAGGTAGCGATAGCACAACCGCCATTCTAGTTTATTGCTATCATCTGCTCGCTACCCATCCGCCTGTTCTACGGCACCTCCGTGACGAGCATACGCAAGTCTTCGGTCCCACTCTTTTTCGGCGTCTCTACGTCGCTCTTCGGACGCTAGCAAGCATTTGAGCCGCCTACGGTACACCATGGCGGTAGTTAAAGAAGCTCTCCGGCTGTATTCGCCTGGTGGTGCGATTCGTGCCGGGTCACCCACCACCTTTGTTAGCGATTAGACAGGAACGCGGTATCCGACAGTAGCCTGTCTTGTATGGCTACAACATCATGCTATACACCGTAACCCACGAGTATATACGGATCCTGACATGTTTGACCCAGAAAGGTGGTTCGGGGGCCGAAGTGTTGTGAAAGGGGCATTCAGACCTTTTGAACACGGGCCCAGAAATTGCATCGGGCAAGATAATTCCTACGTCATGCTCAAGATAGCGTTGGTGACGACGGCTTGACGTATTGTGATACATCCAGCTTACGACGAAATCGAACAGAAGCACGCGACCAGAGATGGGCAATGTGAGAGGCAGATCAAAGAGGTGCATGGTGAGGAAGCGTATCAGATCGAGAACGCGGGAACGCATCCGGCGCTTGCTTATCCATGTCGAGTAGCGCTGCTGAACCATGAAACCCAGCGAAGCGCGCGCCTGAGCAAAGAGTTGAGCAGTCGTACTATACCGTCTGCATAAATCTGAACGAAACGGCCGTACCGGATTGTTATGGCCCTTCATGGTGCTTCATACGTGGATACGAACTTGAATAATATGTCCAATTATCGAGATTCTCGGGAAGAGTATCTATCTGGGCAAATGTGGCGTTGCGCTATGTTCTTTGTCTTGAGCTGCTACGAGACAAAGCCAGCGGCGTGGATGTGCCCCCTTTCTATTTGCTTCAACCACGTCAGCTTCCCTGCACTGCCTTTCCTTTTGTAATAAAGCTTCTTCAGCCGCTCGCGCGGCGCTTACGTGCTGGCCCAGTCCCTCTGTACACCCATCTCTTTCGTCGTTACTAACCCCCATATTTGCGACTTTGGTCGCGCTGCGTCGTCAATTGATTTCGAACATACCTGGTGCGAATACCGGTGCAGACTCTGGTAAGGACGGTATATCTCTATCAAGCGAAAGTTCGAAAAGTCTTCTCGTTTTCAATTCAATAGCCCTGCATCTTCAAAATTTTGGCGTATTCTAAACCTTGGGAGTCTTCAATATGGCACCTTTACAGAAACATCAAAGTCGCATTGTGCATGCAAGTGGTAGCGGCCTGCGAGTCGAATCAAAACGTTTCTCTTCATACTCTCTAGATGGCGCTGACTGCGACCTCAGTATCAGCTAACTCTAGATACCCTCTAAGCAACGATGCCTCAAACAAACACATCATTCACCTAAGCGCCCGTCCGATCCAGTGATGTCTGTCTCATGACACATTTACTTCACAATTTCCGTTTCAGGCAGCAAAGTAAAGTGGGGCTCTCGTACCCTCGTGGTGAAGGTGGCGGTGAGTGCACTGACCAACGGTGAATGCGCTGACTGTCTTGCAGGACTGCTGCCTTGGCGACCGCCGCCCCCTCAAAAGCCTGCAACTCATTCGAACTTCTGTCTCTCATCACTAACTTCACGGCTGTCTCCTCTCCTACACAACTTCTTTCCGAAGCTTCTTGCATATTACCACTACCACACCACTTCGACTCCACGCTTGCTAGCTACACTACGCATATCAATGGACACCAACATCTTTCTGACCCAACCCTTGACGATGGAGTCGCATCACCTCTCGCTTTCTCTAGAAGAAGTCTCGACTCGCCTTGAGCAAGACATCGACTACTGCTCCAAACAGCTGGAGCTTGGTCAGTCTGTGGAGCTCGATGGCAATGTTCAAGAGCGGTATGGCAATAAGATGGTGGCCGGCTACTTCGAGACACAGTTGAAGATGTCGGTGAACCGACCGGTTCTTGTCTCTGACAATAGCGGTAGCGGTAAAACTCTGGTCCAACTCGACCCAATGTCACAGCCACATCACGACTTCCCAACACATCTCGTCACTGGTACCTCCACCTCTAAATCTGCAAGACGACCTGCAGCCACCGCTCACCATGGGATCGTCACGCGCAAAAACCCCCCACGTCCCATGAATTGCTGGATGTTGTACCGCGACACGCGGCATAGGGAGCTCAAGGATGCCAATCCGTTGATCTCAGTCCAGGACATATGTAAGTCTGTACCCTTGAGATGGTCATCTTACCATTATGTATAGAATCTTGCACTAACTTTGCACAGCATCTATCTGCTCCAACGACTGGAAACAGCTCTCTGCTGCACAGAAAGACCAGTGGCGTGCGAAGGCCAAGGCAGCGAAAGAAGAACATCAGCGCATGTATCCGGACTACAAGTACAGCCCACGAAAGCCAGGCCAGAAGAAAAAACGTCAGTCTCGGAAGTCAACCCAGGCTGCTGCCGCCGCTGCCGCCGCTGCTACTGAGATTATCGAGCCAAATTTCGATTTCAATTCCTTTTCAGACTCTACAACAATCGCTCAAGACAACGACCTACCGAAAGAACCGAGTGCGAGTGCTATCACCACAGACATCAACAAAGCATTCCCTGTTAATGCTATTCCGCATCCTGAAGCCATCGCCTCTCCCTTCGAATTTGCCCGACAGGACATTCTTACAACTCAATTTGGCGTTGAGGACCTGCACGTCGATCTTGACACTTTCATGGATGCCTACGGTTTTCGCTGTGGGGCCGACATGGACGCAACTCTGGCCCCATTCTTCGACCCTGAAGCGGGTCTCTACTGATGTCTCATTAATACGATATGGGTTCCCTCAGTGCTTGGGCGATTGCCTGATAAAGGGATTTCAGTCACTTCTCGCCAGCAACACATGCACCATAATTATTGACGCCACCATCGGAGCCTGTCAAGCTTGGGCTTCACTCGTCGATTCCTGCGCTTCCATTCGATTCTTCCTTCGTCCTCCGGACCTCGATCCTGCGTTCAAGAAGCGACTGCGAGTTTTCCTGCAACGTTGTACGATTGCGTTCTATTCCGCCGCCACCGTTTCCGATTCGACGCCGGCGAGCTTTCCATGGAATACTGTTCTCGTACTGCTGGAGTCCCACACGCAATTATTCTCTTTACCGCATATGCAACCACGACGGCCTATACTACGGGTTTATTGAGTCGACCTCCCCTAATACATTCACCTAATACGATCACCTAGTGTGTTCACCTAATACATTCACCTTCTTCCGACGATGGCCGGGAGGACATCAGGCGTTACGGTTTTTTGACTTTCTGCGGCGTTGTTAGATGGACGTGGCTTCTGTGGAGGGCTATAGGCCTCCCTTGTATCATTACCTGGATCAGCGACTTCCACGGCCATTGATGTTTTGCTGTCGGCGCAAGTGAAGGGGAGTGATTTGAAACGATAGAGCGGGCATGTACATAGTTCGTCACACTGTATATAATAATTCAATCTTCAATATCAAGTCTTGTCTCTCTTTTCACTGTGATGTCTCGGGTCGGCATTGCTTACATCCTATACGCCGTCTTTAGGTCATCTATCAGATTAGCAACACTGCGACACCCAAACGGCCGATGTGCCGAGGTCCATGCACAAGTGCCAGTGTTGCCATTTGCTGTTCACAAGCCCACCACCTCGTGTTCGGTGGGACTGTCTTATGAGTGTGGCTCACATGTGCCTTATCTCTTCCCTCATGTCCGCAAACCTGGAGCATTCCAATCACTTGCCCATATGAATGTTCCGCAGCGCCACTGTGTCCCACTTTCCTTTTGTCCGGATGGCCCTATCGGTCTGAAAAACCTTGTCAGTGATAACGAACCATCTAACGACATCGGATTGTTGCGACTTACCTCGCACATATCCAGAACTGCCTACCGCAGTTGACGCCAGGCTTTTTCGTTGTTAAGCTCGTGCAGGGCTCATCGTGGCCTTCACAACGGGGAGGAGGTTTCTTGGAGAAGAGCTTGACCCAAGACTCTTTTGTTGCTTGCGGATCAAGGAAGGGCTCGACCGTAGAGGGAGAAGGCACAGAAGAAATGGCGAGACCGCCGGCAGCGGTAGAGGCACTCTCGAGGATGTCCGAATCGGGCGTTGACCCTGGAGGTGCGCTCGCGATGCCGGTACGTGAATCAGTGGTGGGCTTTGGCACAAAGAAGCCTTTGAGCGACTGCTGGCCCTTGCCTAGCGACGTCTGCACACTGGAAGTACCTGAGCTAGACTTGGCCTTCTTCAATGGTCTGGCTGCTGGCGTGCCGGATGCACGGCGCTTCTCGGGCGAATTCATAGGGCTAGAAGGTATTTTCGGATCGGCACCCTGACTACTTGACTTGGTCGCAGCACCAAACGAGGTAGTGGCGGTTTTCTTGAACATGTCCTTGATCGTTCGCCGCCTGTCAAATTCTGGTAGAAGCTTGCCGGAGAGCGGCAGGATGTCTTTTGCCGGATTGAACTCTCTTTGTCTTACGCCTTCGTCAAACATGCCATCGGGATTCATGATATCGGCCATGTGAACCTGCTTCCCCCGACAGTCTACCACGGGTTTCGTTGATGCGTACACGGGGCAATGATCTGAGCCCATGAGCCCTTCCTGGATGTTGGCATCTGCGAACCAGGTCTTCATCTCGATGCTGCAGAGAATGAAGTCTATGCGCGAGCCAAAGTTGCCAGGTCGGGCATTGATTTTCTGTTCCCAATGAGTGAACATGCCCTCGCGCGTGGGGTGGAACTCGCGGCAGGTGTCCCAGAGCACAGGATGCTCTCGTCCTTCGTCGCGCGTGCCGGGAACCTTTCCGTTCTCGAGCAGCTGGTTGAAAACTCGTCTGTTGGGAGCATTAAGGTAATCTTCGCGTGTAATTCCCTCTTGACGCATGTGCTCGTCTGCCTTGGCCGTGTCCATCGCTTCTCTCGACACATTCAGATCACCGGTCAAAACGACGCGCTTGCCCATCTTGGCGAGATTGCGAATGCGAGTGTCCAGCGCGGTAAGGAAGCCGTAGCGGAAGTCGTCTCTCAGGCCATTGCTGTTGGCCGGGCTGTAGACGCCAAAGAGCACGAAAGCCGGGAATTCGAGCACCAGACAGCGGCCTTCCGCGTCGAGCGACGCCGGGTCGACGCCCAGGGAAGCCACTTGGGCGGGCGTAGGATAGCCGCCGATGCAGGCGTCCTCTGGCAGGTCTCGGTATGCGACTGAGGAGCCGGGCGGGCAGAGCACACCCAGGAGACCTTCTTCAGCACGGATAGGGGCACATGCCGACTGGCGCGTGTAGATGCCAACGCCCGAGTATCCTGGGGACGGAGGTCAGCACCTGAGATATCACACAGAGCAGCGTTATGGGCGAAGTACCCTTCTTATGCTTGGGCAGGCTGAAGTAGCAGTCCCAGCCGGGCACCAGCACCATGTCATCGGTCAGGTCCTTGCGCTGGATCTTCAACTCCTGCATGATGACAACGTCGGCCTCGAGAATGTCAAACATGGCGTCGAAAGTGCGCGTCTCGCGCCATGGCTGGTAGCCAAACGGATTGCGGATGCCATTGACATTCCAGGTGGTGATTCGGACCATGGTGCGACTAGACAGCGGGGGCGGCACTCCGGACGCCTCATCGCCTGTCGAGTAGCTGCAGAAACGACCTGGACGCGACCAGCAGCTCGAGCGCGACGGGGCGATGTAAATGTCTAGGGCGGCACGTCATCACGTTCCTCGTGCAAACAGCGCAAACGCGCCAAGGCTCGCCTTGAGGTGGTCCGATGCGCTGCGACAAGCTCCGCTTCGCTTCCCAAGCTCCGACCTCAATCCATCCGCTCGACCTCCCCACGATCTCACACCACCCCCGACAACGACCCTCTCCACTCAATTGCCTCCGCCGACACCGCCATGTTTGCCCAGCGTGCCCTCATGCGCGCCCGCCCGCAGCTGGGCCTCGCCCGCGCTCCCGTGCGCCGCCGCATGTACAGCTCTGAGTCGCCGAAGCAGTTTGCCGGAGCCGAAGACAACGAATTCAACCGCGAGCGCGCCCGCATCGCCGAGCACGCCGCCGAGAGTGGTGGTGAGTAACAGGGCATCGCAATACGTGGCCGTGGCTGCGGCTGCGGCTTCGTGGTGGACCTGCGCTAACGCTGTGGCAGACTTCTGGTTCAAGCTCTCCGTCTAGTACGAAGCCCACCCCTCGCCGAATGCCGTCGACCAAGCAGCATTCGAGCATGCAGCTCCCGGCATTACTGACGTGCTTGCAGTGTCGCCATCCCGTGCCTTGTTCTCGCCGTGGTCAACGGAAAGATTAGATGGGATGCTCACCAGGAGCACGCAAAGCATGCCATTCCTATGGAAGACAAGATCGAATATCCGTACCAGAACATCCGCACCAAGAACTACTTCTGGGGCGACGGCGACAAGGCATGCTCCCCGCCCGCTGCCCAGACTTTCTGCTAACCATATCAACCAGACGCTCTTCTGGAACGACAAGGTCAACTACCACAAGAAGGACGAGTAAATTAGTTCACCCAGTCCACTTTCCACGCGTTAGAGATTCAGCGGAACGACACTGTATATAGTAGGAACACATCCTCGCAGGAGACATGCCGCGGACAATTTCATTTCTTTTGTGCATTGCATCCCCCCCACTGTGCACGTGGTGCTTGCCTCTTCCTGGTTGTTCGATCTACATCTTCCAAGCATACAGCTCACAGGCACTGCTGGCTCATCCTCCTTCTTCACTATCGATAATTCGCTGCGTTCCCTCCTCCCATACCCGATTGTGATTCTGAGCCCACTGCTCGGCTAGTTGCTCGTCTCCGCGTAGCTTGGCAATAACAGCTTTCTTCATGAGCTGCGCACATTCACCGTCGAGGTTCTCGACCCGTTTGAAGCCTAGACACGGTAAGCGATGACATAGTCGTGCTAGCCACGGGCCAATTCTAGCGCTAGAACCAGTAGGCGATGACTTACATTCTCGAGCCCGGTCAATGTACATCTCCGCCCGACTCACATGGGTCGCGCACAGGCGAGCCCCCTGCGGTGTCGAAGAGTCCTTTGAGCCAGCGAGCCCCATGTAGGAATCGCCGAGATGGGAGTACAACGTTCCAGTTAATGAGTGATCGAAATGTTCAAGAGACTGCAGTCATAAGTACATGTCAAGGGCTCCGTTTGAGTCCGAACAAAGAGAGGAGGGGCGTTGACGCACCTGTGGTATCACAGCATGTAACATTTTCGACGCAGCGTCGAATTCCGCAACCGCGTTGAGTATGTTAGCGAGCAATCCTACTGCCATCCATAGGGAGGGCATCAAGCGTGCCTTGAGCGACACGCTGGCAGCTCGTAGAGCGACGCTAAAACCTTGTTCAGGCTGACCGGCCCTCCTGAAGAGGTCTGCTTTAGCGATGAGGATAGAGATGCGTTGCATGACATCTGCTCCCTCCTCCTTGAGAGTGCCAGAGAGCTCCTCCACGGCACTAAATGCCTCAGAGTAAAGGCCGCGTGCGACTAGGCAGTCGATGCGGGACTCAGCGACCAAAAAACATAACTCGGGGTCTGTAAAAGAATCCGGTTCTAGCGACGACAAGAGAGCATCCGTTGCTGTCCAATCTGCCCTAAATTGTTTTTAGTAAGAGTGCGGTAATCAATCGTACGATGAATCGCTCACCGATGCATAGCCCGCTTCAGTTTAATGATGCCGATGCAGAGAAAGATGTATTGGTTGGACTTCAATGACCGATGGCTGGATGCGTCGATGGATTCGAGATGTTGAAGTGCTTCCTCATATCGCCCATTTTGTAACGCCTAATCATTCAGTTCGTATATCATGCAATAGCGGAATTTGTGCTTACCAAAAACGCACGCCGGCCGGTCGCTCTTAAACTTTCATCAAGGGGGCATCCATGGGCGTAAGAGTGGAGGAGAAGCTCACAATACACCCCGGAGAGATATGTGACGCCCAAGCGTGAGAAGAGCGCTGACTGAAAGAGCATATGAGAACCGTAGTTACCGATACCTTCTTTCAAATTCAAATGGGATGACTGGTAGAGATGCTCAAATGCACGGGAAACGGGATCACCCTAAAAGTGTTAATGACATTGTGGATGTTAGTGAATCGATCACGGAACGTACTGTTAGAAGAAATAGCTTTGCCTCGTTCAACAGAGTAGCACTCAGCAGATTATACGTCTTCGTTTCCCTGGCTTTGGCCTTCAGGAAAGCCAGCCCTTCTTTTTCCGATCCAAGCATACCCATGTACCCAGCGCGCTTCATCTGCTTCGGATAGGCCTTGCTCATATGATGTAGCCAGTTCAAACTGAAATTGAGACAATGGATGTCTTGGTTCTCCCTAGCAGTCGCGATGGTTTCGTTGATGGCTGCAATGGCTTCGCCAAAGCACCCAAAGTCGGCCTGGAGTATAGCCATGTGCAGAAGCGCATATTGATAGTGGATCCGCTCGCGTGCTTGCATCGCATAGTCGAAGTAGCGATGCAGAGTATCGAAAGCTAGGGTATAGTCTCCGGCTTTCCAAGCGTCAAAAAATTGGACCAGATGTGCTTGACGGGGTGCGGCGGCTGACAAGGCGAGCATGCCTCGCAAAGGGTCTTTCATTTCATCCGGTACGCGGCAGCCAATTCCTACGATGATCAGAAACCATTTCTTGTTAGTGGAACATGGACCTACGCTGGAGCCGATCCAGTTGGACGTCCAACAATCGCTCTAGATCGTCAACGCTGAGGCCGTGTCCTCCATACTCCTCCTCAGGCAAGCGTCCGTAAGCAACGTCGTAAAGGTTGTCACTGGAATCCAAGCCCATATCGGCAGCGACAATATCCACCCCGAACGAAACCAATCCAGCAAGTCTTTTCGTCCATTGTGCTGTCGGGGCGCGGTAGGCTATGAATGCAGACCATTGTTTGATAGCATCGTCAAACTGCATTCTCACAAATTCCACACGCGCTCTCCTGACCAGAACACCCATGGGAGAGGTCTGGGAGAGGTAAGTCCGCCCCGAAGGCTCGTCCTGCGTTGTACCTTCTTGTGGCCGAGCGAGTAGATCGCCAAGCCGGTCAAACAATTCAAACAATGAATCGAGCGAGTTCATCTCCCACATGTGCTTGAGGAAGACGTCTAGGAGTGTCCGGCCAGGCATATTGGACGCATGGCTTTGCAGGACATCCTCAAAGGCTCGGATGGAGAGCGATGCATCCTGGTGATTGGCCGAGCGCGGTGCACGAGCAGCGGATGGAGCTGATGGAAAACTGTGGGAGAGAATAAAGGAAAGGACGGGTATTGTTGCGGACGAGGGGATGCCAGAGCTGCAGTAGAGATTGATGAGGACCAGAAGACTGATCTTTGACGCCGTAAGGTACCGGGGTATCGACATGTTGACAGGGCCTCGCGGGACCGTTGTGCGCTCGGAAGCGGGCTCAGCTTTTCAAGCTCACGGTCGTCGTTTGGCCAATTCCGAGTGCATGACCGCTTGTCCATCAAGCATTTTCGTGCAGCATGTGTCTGGACTGGGTGTGCCTCTCGTAGAAGGTATGCTTTAGTGAGTTCCGAGTGTGGCAGGGGTGACAAGCGAAACGCGCTGTCATGTGATTGGGCGACACAGCACGCTTGACCACTTCACTTGTCCTTCAGTTCGGCGGTCTCTGATGCGCGGTGGGCTGAAGCATCAGCGTATGGACTGAGAACAAAGTATGCGACTCTTCTTTGAATTCCACGAGACATCACTTGTGCACGAGTGACGCGTGCTAGCGTAGTAAATTTCTAGTTATACACTTTCTGCAGAACATCACCTGTGACGCATGCTGGGACGCTATGAACTATTCCTCTCCTCTGTCTCCTTCGGCGACTCAGGCTTAGGGAAGGCCTTTGGTGGGGAGGATGACATGGGAAGACCCGAAATGGCACCCTGAACGTTTGCCAGTATGTGATCGTCGCGCCCGGCATTGGTCGCCCAGACCTTGCTGATACTGACATCGTACGGCCCCGGTATCCTATCGATCAAGGCCATGCCTACGGTCCGCACCTTCTGCGTCAACATCTCCCGCTGAGGCTCCACGACCTGGCCGTGGTTTGTGCGCACGAACTCGCTCCATTTGACCAATACGGTCTCCCACTCGCCAGGCGTCTTTGAGTACAACCGGTGCTGGTGTATGTCCGTCGGCACAATCGACTCGGTCTGCACGTTGACAAAGTACTTGCGGCCGTCGGATTTGAAGTGGATGGCGAGGTATGCGTACAGGTCGACGTCCCACAACGACTTGCCGAAGATGGTGAAGCCGCGATCGAGGGTGCGCCAGCCGGCGTAGCCTGTCCGCTGCACATGTGGCTGGTTATGGGGCAGCTCGGTGGAGATGCTTCCGTGGAAACGCGCATGCGGGGGCGCATCTTGCGTGGCGGGGTGGAAGTCGAGGTTTGCGGTGGAGAATGCGCCAATGTCCCTGTCGCTCATGCGCTTGCACCGCGAAATGTCGTCGGGCCTTTCGAAGTGGATGAGCGGAAAGGGCTTCGAGGGCGTCCGCAAGCCTTCCAGTTTGAGAGCTGCAAAGGTCAGCTACATGAAGGCGCCGAGCGTTGCAGCCGCTTACCAACGTTTGAGAGGCGCTTGAACTCATCCACACTCCGCTTGAAGAAGCCCGGAGACAGGCATTGCGCAGACGGTCGCATTGTGGATTCGGGATGATCGATTGTAGATTGCGATTCAGTTGCGCTGCTTTGGCGACGGCCACTCGGCGTGAGCTCGATGACGCAGCCGCGGCATCTCCTTTCGCTCGCGGCTAGGCTCTTTTGAGCGTTCTTTGAATTTCTCGAGCACATGCAACGCGTGCTCGAACCCTTCAAGGCCCTTGACATTGGAGCAGCTCGACTCTACATTCCTGCACCTGACCACGAAAACTGTGCATGACCACACCGTTGACGAGCGTGCGCCTTTCTGACCATCCAAGACAACGCACGTCGAACGAGCGCGCTCCGCCACCACCCTTTCGATGACACTGGACCACGCCCCGGAGCCTGGAAGCGTTCGGGAGAAGAGCACGCCCTTTCGACAGACACTGCTTCCCCAGTCGCGCGAGACGGGCGATGTGATTCCCCCCAAGCAGCCCGATGGCTCCCCGATAGCCGCAAAAGGCTCGCCATTTGCGAGGTCATGGGCGCATCTAGTCGCTGGAGGGTAGGACGCCCTGTTCTCCGCATCACAAAAGGCGGCCTGATACTGACTGCGAATAGGCTAGGTGGAATGGCATCGGCGACGCTGACAGCTCCGCTCGACGTGCTGAAGACGCGCCTCCAGTCGACCTACTATCAACAACACCTCGCAGCCGCGCGATCCGTGCGCGGCCTCCCTCCCATCGAGACTATGTCCTTCGCACGAAGCTCATTGCTACACATCCGCGAGACCGGCGAGATCCTCTGGCAGGTCCCTAAAGCGGAAGGCTGGCGAGCTCTGTTCAAAGGCCTGGGACCAAACCTGATCGGCGTGGTACCTGCGCGCGCCATCAACTTCTACACCTACGGCAACGGCAAGAGGATAATCAGCAACTACTTCAATAACGGACAGGAGGCCGCATGGGTCCACCTCTGCGCGGCTGCGTTCGCCGGCGTGGTCACCGGCACAGCAACGAACCCAATCTGGTTGGTCAAGACGCGATTGCAGCTAGACAAGAATTCGCATATAGACGGGCGGGGCCGACAGTACAAGAACGCCCTTGACTGTACCATGCAGACGCTGCGGAAGGAGGGTGTACCTGGCCTTTACCGTGGCTTGAGCGCGAGCTACCTGGGGGTGACCGAGAGCACGCTGCAATGGACCCTGTACGAGCAGATGAAGATATACCTGGCGAATCGGGAACAAAATCTCGTCGAGAGCGGCCGAGTGCCTACTTCATGGGATCAGACTGTTGCGTGGACGGGCAAGATTTCGGCTGCCGGAGTAGCCAAATTTTTCGCTGCTCTGGTCACTTACCCGCATGAGGTATGTACATGGTCACTCTGTCAGCTACAAACTCTGAACCAAACTGACCGGCGTACAGGTTGTCCGTACACGATTACGTGAGGCGCCTTTAGAAAATGGCCAAGTGAAATACACCGGCCTTGCGCAATGCTTTCGTCTGATATGGAAAGAGGAGGGCATGGCGGCGTTGTACGGCGGACTGGTCCCGCATATGTTCCGCGTGGTCCCAAGTGCTGCCATAATGTTTGGAACTTACGAGGCCGTTCTAGGATTCCTAGGAACAAGCAGCAATCTCTAATTTGCTTGTACCTGTGCTTGTATGAGTATGTATGCATGCGTTTGGCGTTTGGTTTCGAAGCATGGTGGATCTGGGTCACGAGAACGGCGTTGATATCCCACCCTTCTCTGTACAACATGTATATTACTAGCTCCTGTTGGATTCGTTTGGGCGACTCAATTTTTTGACTGTCTATCTGGGGTATGGGAAGTATGCTATAGCTGCCTGTAAAATATGTACACTATTCATGACTGCGATGCACCAGACAAAGATCGTTCGACTGCTATTAGCTGAATCTCCCTGCGCAGTCACAATTGCACGGGCACATTGAGTCTTCGAATTCCGAATGCGGTTCTTCAGAGCCCTGGAAGCAGCTAGGTCACATGATTCCGGGGTGTACGTCAAGCTAGTTCGCAAACATTTGAACGTCGTGCGGACTCCCGAGCGCGCCGCAACGTCTTCCCTTTCTCACGCCCACACGTTCACGCCATGTCGACCCATCTCCCCATTCGCGCACTGCGACCATTGCAGCAACAATGCCTCTTCCGACGTGTCGAAAGCCGCCCTTTCTCTACAACGCTTGCGCGACCAGCAACCAGGCGGAAGCGTAGCGTAGACCCGGCGCAGACTATAGCAGCCGTACGATACCAGATCCAGGGAGCGAAGGCCTCGAGTGTTGTATACGACGAGCAGCTCAAAGACGACAACAATCTGCCTGATGATATCGGATTGCTACCCGGTATTTGCGCCTGCTGGCTCCCGGGCTCCCTTCAATGCTGATTCGAGATGACAGGAACCTTCATCCGCAAGCCGATATTTCCCCACGGGCTCTCTCTATCATCGATCGCGCGGCACATATCCTCCAGAACATATCAACTCGATCCCTCTCGCGCTGCTGGAACCAATACTTGGTTTTACCAAAAATTGTGGGCACGGCTCATGTATGATGCGAAATATCGGATCGCGAAGGTGAAAGGACTGATACTGTATGTTAAACTGCAGCGAACAACTCTCTGCAAACCTGACATATTCTATACAGGCTCGCGCGGTTCAAATATGTCATTGATAAATGTCCTCCTCTTCATTGGTGGTCCAGGAGCGCAGTGAAGAACGTGGCTCGGGATAAGTACGTCTATATGTACAGGTCTTTCGCAAGGTATGTCAATCAATCTTGGACGCTTTGGCTCTCATGAATCTGTCACGTTGGTACGACGGCTGGCTAACGCTGTGCAGCGGTGACTCCAGGGCTATATCGGAGATGTGCCTGTCAGGCGTGGCGAAGGGCTTCCAGGATCGCATCGCGGCCCGCCCGCGTGGCCTCGCGGCAAAGTGGAAACTTGAAGGGAAACGCGACGTGGCAACCTCTCTCGTCTCCAACCGTGCGCTTCTGTTATCGCTTCCTGGATACGACGACACCGGCATTCAACAAATCGTAGTTCGGATGCGGAGCAACCAGAGCCTGCGATTTGACGCCACAGCAAAGGAATCCCAGGACAAGACATTGAGGTACAGCCCCAAGGAGGGAGAGGTTCTCGAGTACCTTGTTCTGCAGAGACAGATTATGCGAGGTGTATTCAAGGAATGGAAGGTGTGGGGCTTTGCGAATGAGTGGGATGTGGAGACCATTGCAGAGGACGCGCAACTCGAAAGGGAACTCAATGCGTTCCAGGGCTCGCAGGCAGCATAAGGGTTGCGAAGCTGCGGAAATGATGCTGTACGATAGAGCTCGAAGTTGGCTAGCTTCACGAGGTCCACAACATATATGTATAATAGATTTACACATCCTATCGTGCTAAGCTCTGTGGAGGGACTAGCTGATCGCATGTTCATTATGCTAAAAACCCACAAGTCTATCTTCGTGATTATGTAGCCTGAGGACAGAACTACGAACGAGGGCACATTATTGGAGTGTTGCTTCGAGAATGAAACCATCATCTGTGTGATGTTGCGGTTTGATCATTTTGTTTTGGATAGCGTAGAATTACAAAGGGTATCCCATCGACATACTGTGATATTATTATACAAAGTCCGACCAAATGTACGTAGCCGTTAGAGCGTGTTGATAGTGTTTCTCCCTGGGACGACAACTTCCCCAGACCTGACCGATGCTACTACGAAGGGGGAGCGGCAGGCGGGGCCTCGGTGCCAGATCCGAGATTGACTCGGTTTGGCGTGGGCGGGAGGAACAGTGGCATGTATCCCTGCGCATTGTTAACAAGGGACTTGAAGCATGCACGCAAATGAGCTGGATACGTACAACCAGAAGCGACATGACTGCGGAGAAGGTCAGCAAAATCCCGTATCAGTCCACAGGTCCAAGACTTACAAGCCATGCCGACGGAGAAGTAAGCCGGCGTAGAGGCTGTCCTCTTCTGCTCCGGAGACTCAGCGAGCCATGACTGGATAGAGAATACTACGGCGACCCTAACATTCGGTGAGCAGAAGACGCTGAGCGCCGGAAAGGGGGCTTACCAGCCAATCATCCTATTGCGCAGGGCGATGTCAGAAAGTGAATAAGACAGACCAATCATGAAGGCTTACTTGTTGCGAGTGAAGATCTGGGATACCATGTTAGGTATGCGACAGGAGTTGAGGGGAGTGTTGACTTACAGCAGCCATGGGCAGCGTACTGGCCATGGTACCTAGAAACGGGCATCAGGAAAGATGTCGACATGGGAGCGGGCTTTGCGTACTGGACATATCGCCGTCCGACTTGTCTTTAGTAGGCTCCGCAAAGGGGACGACTGCGGATGATAGTTAGTACACGTGACAGGTGGCATGGCCTGGGGTTTGGCCCTGGTTGACAGCGGCACGGATGCGGACGAGTGCTCCAAGGAGAGAGGCTCGCGGCGATGGAGACGTACTTAGATCGACGCGTCGCATATCCTTCTTTGACGCCATGGTGGTGCGATGCAATTGAGAGACTGGCGGGTCCGGAAGAGGTGGTCCGCGGTGATGATGGGACGAGGTGAGGTGTAGCGGTGCACGGCTGCACGCCACGAGACCGCCGAGGAAGCTCCTTCCGGGTGGAGATGTCACACAGCGAACCGGGTCCCGCGCACCAATCAGCGCTGGACCGTCCGGCGATGCACCGGATGGTAATGGCAGACAGCGGAGCGCAAGATAGGCTCCTCGCGGTAGGCTCTGCGACAGCGATACGAGGCAGATGGCAGGCAGATGGCAGGCAGATAGGAGGCAGCGAGGCAGCGAGGCAGCTGGTCGACGCGCCCCGGCGCTCTGGCGCTGATGGCGACACGTCGATACCCGCATCGTGGCGGCTGCTGTACCTACCCGCGCATAGCATTGTCCCACCCGGCCTTCGGCAGATCGCTGACGGAACCCTGCGTGGTGCTCGATCCCATCATCCCAGCCCAGTATCCCGCCAGACCTCACGGCTTGCCCAACCCTCCATCGACTGCACCCTGCGCCGCCGCTATTGTGTGTGACTCTTGAATCGTCCTGCGGGCGTGTCTTTATGGTCCCTCTCCTGCTGTTGCCGCTCCCGCCCACGCATGCAGTCCGGTCTCGCCCTCTCAGCCCGCCCATCCGCTGCCCGTCTGCGCTCCACACGACCATGAATCCGCTATCTGTGCGATGACTTCCCGTCCTGGCCCAGGGATCCAAGAGTCTCTGCAGCATCGCGGGGGCGGGCCCGCCTATGCGCCGGTGCGGCGCGCAGCGAACCCCCAACATGGCCAAGTGGACTCGACCGCCGATGGCGAGCGAGGGCCGGCGGAGGAGCGAGTGACCAAGGCCAGGCCCAAGGGCAGACCGGTGCCGCTCGAGGGCATACATACGGCGGCAGTGGACGGCGTGCGGCCGGCTCCCAAGGGGAGGCCGCAGGTCTTCTTCAGCAACAACCCGTACGGCGGCAGCGAGCTTCCCGTCCAGGGCCCTCTCATCGCGAACCTACCCGTTCCCCCGCGGCCAGGCTCTTCGCTCCCGGGCGATGTTTCGCAGCAGCGTCGCATCGTCCCTGGAGGCACCGGTGTCAAGGACGAAGCTACGGTCAAGCTCCAGGGGACCGATGCCCCTGCTCTGGCCGTGGTGTTTCCAGCCGGCAGTAAGTGGAACAGGCGGCTACTTCGAGAGCCATGTGTGCTAACGCACCCAGAAACGGTGGATCTGTTCACATGGACCGGCAACCACCCCGAAGACGTGCTCTCCGAGGCGCTCGTCAAGGGCGGCATCAGCAACAAGTCCCAGATCATGAATGAGACGAATACGGCCCGCCCGTCGCTATGGTCAAACCTGAAGAACAAATCGGGCCTCTCGACACTCTCGACCCTATTCGTCGCCGTGCTCGAAAAGCGCCAGAGCGCTAGCCGCCTCACCGCACCACACACCTTCAAGCCGCCTCCGCGCCTGACACTGAGAGACTCAACAAGGGAGAACTGGCTGAAAGACTTGGCGAACCCCACGGTGCGGCTCGGGAGGCTAAGCCGTACGATTCCTACTGGCGTCACGGGCAAGGTGCTCCTTGAGCAGTGCCTGAACAAGAACATCCCTATCCCAAGAGCCATGTGGCTCGCCAAGTGCATCGGAATCAACGAAATCAGGACGCACAAGCGCAAGGGGCAAGCGGGCACCAACAACTACTACATCACCTGGGTTCGGGGCTGGACCAGTGCTGTGGAGCAGTTTCTAGAAAGCATAGTCGCGGCCATTGGGCAAGAAGAGTGGAAACCGCGCATGACTTATTCGTGAGTACCATACCATCCGATCGTTGGCAGGACCTAGGCGTGCTAACAATATGCAGGCTTCAGCTCACGACGCAACTGTTCAAAGAGCATCTGATTGAGGAGGATCATTATCTGGATTGGGTCCTCAAATGTTTGGACTGCTGCCCCTTTGAGCGTCTCTTCTTCTGGCTCCTTGTGGTTTGCATTCCAGACTTTTGGCGCTGCCTGATATCTTCCCGCCGTCGAGGCAAACGCCTGGCCGAATCGCTCCTTGGTCAAGCCGAAAAGGTATACTATTCATAGCTTGCTTTTTATAATTATACTAATCACTTTTCAGTTGTACTGTCTGGAAGAAGCACAAAACACTCCCATTCTTGGTCTAGTTGAGAACACCATCCTCAAGCTCGTCGTTACCAAACCGATATGCCTGCTGCTTCCTAGAACATGGGAAAAACACGGGTCCACGCTGCAGACTTTCGCCTTGCGACGATCCCAAGTGGAGATCACCAGTGCCTTTGCTGACCTTGACGCCAGAAATTCGGCACTGTCTCAACCACTAGGTACTACAGGTTCGAGACCAAACAATTCTGTTGGTCAGATATATCACCTCCTGGACTCCGTGGACTACAGCGCGAACGTTCGCATCGATGAGCTGGCTTTTGACTGCATGGAAATCAGATCGGATGCTGGACGGCTCATATCCGCAGTGATGCAATGGGCGTCATCCATTTACCGTCAAGGCTCTCACCATATATACCTGGCTACTCGCTTGCTGCGCAAATGGAGTCACCTTGGGGCCGATGTATACAGTGGCATATTGGACTATCTCCCTACTATGGCTACAGACGGAACTAAAGAGCAAGCAGTGGTATTCCGGATCATCGCAGAATTGCTCCGTTCAAAGACTTTTCCTCTGGGCAGATATCTTCAGTGGCTCATCGCTACCGGGTCATTAATCCACCATACGGACCTTTCTTTGGTAAGTTTTTCCGTGTTGCCGAGAAGATGTGGCGTCGTGGCTAATTTTTATAGTCCTCTGCTTGGCCCCTCCGGCTGATGACTGCAATGCCACTGAGCGGACTTTCCGTTCATGTCCAGAATCTAAGACGAACCCTTCTCCGAGGCACAATTTACTCCGTGGACGCAGAAGAGCGCGCTATTGCTGCAACCCAAGACGCCATCCGTCAACAGCTTCCGGGACTATTCGACGCAGACATAAGCAGCTATGTGCACACAGCCGTCAATATCGCCTTGCTCAGTCCGACGGTGCGCCTCGAGGTTGGAGTTTGGTTACGGGAACAGATTGTGGCAAGCACTGAATTTGTTGACTGGTATGAACCATCCATTTGTGCCCCGCGACAACATCGTCTAACACTGAGCAGCATACCCACCAAAGATCCCGCTGTTGTAGTCAGTGGTGCAGTGTGCCGAATCTTGTTACCAGACTTCCACGTAATCAGGACATACATGGAAGAGTTGGACGATTTGGCGATCATGGCAGACATAATCGGGGTCGTAACCACGTCTTTCGACTCTAGCGTACTAAGCGCCGCCGCCGACACTCTCCACTACCACTATGTGGCTTTCCGAGCCATCGGCGCCTTCGAGCCTCTTTTCGAAAAAGTTGCAATGAGATATGCCGCAATCAGGACTGTACGGTTCCCTGAACGGGAGCTGCTGCACAGCCTTATCGACCTTTCTCGGACAGCTCGAGCGGATCCGGAGCTTATGCAGCTACTAAACTACGACATCAGCCGCTACGACCAGAAGAATTCCCTAGCGGTTTGCTCACCCGTCTCCGACAACATGATGGAGGGGGTTGTTGCATTAGACGTCGAGGAAGAAATCGAGCGTATTCTTTCGAGTGGCACGAGTATGGACCAGCAGATGATGAGTCGTGTTTTCGGAAAAATAGCCAAGTACATGGAAGAGCAACTCTGTCAAGGGCACCAGCATGTCGAGGGCTTTTCCACTTGGCTTTACCGCCTGCGCAATTTTGAGGAGAGTACCTTCGATATGATCTTAAGCTCATGGCTTCGGTCGTTGCTCATGAACCATCAACTGCAATTGTTGTCAGCTGTCCTACCCCCACTGGTAGCAACTGGTAGCTTGACCTTATCACGATTCCTCGCGACAGTCAGAGAGTGCATCCGGAATCGACGATCTAACCAATCTGCGGATTGTCTTCGAATAGCGATTGATGGTCTTGAAGGAATCCTTCCTTCTAAGCATCTTAGAGGCGAATGCTACCTGCAAGACCAATATCGGTATCGTCTCGAGCAATACAAATACTGTCGACAACCCAATGGTGGTCTGCTCAGCCTCGTCCGAGACGTGGCAGAGTTGGAATTTTCAGCAGCGGAGCCTGAGCACGAGAAGCGGCTCTCAAGCATCATGTCTGATAGTCGACTCATCGACGTACTCCGTCATCTTACGATTCATGGGAATCAAGCCTTGTCAGTCTTGACTGACAGTGGCCCGCAAAATTCGGCCGCGAAGAAGCATGCACGAGTCAAGTCAGTACTTGATCGCCTCTTGGATCCGGGTAACCTTCTGCGTAAGTACTGTCTGCATAGTCTCGTCATTTTGAAACCCTTCTGACATTGCACCAGGGCTTTCCTCGATGGATGTTGAACAGCAAATCGCGACTGTTGTGCACAATGCTGATCCGCTTTCTCTCCCCTTTTGTCAGCTTGAACTTCAGCAGATCTTCTCGGCAAGCACATCCAAGGCTGAAGACGATGCTGACCGTGTCTCGACGGCTCTTGTTGCCGCTATCAAGACAGCCATTGATGAGGATCAGCCATGCTGGCCCAGTCTTATTTCAGGGCTGGAACCGGGTCTCACCTACAAGGCAAGCTTGCGTCTCTTCACATTCCGACAATGACTGACTTAGCATACAGATTCGGGAGCACGCAGAGCGGGAGATCATCGACGCTTCTCGGTTGCTGTGCCCGCCTTATATGTCTCTGGCCGACGAGCACGTAGAAGACAAAAAGTTGTCGGTCCGGAAATATCTCAGTGTCATTGATGCGACATGCACCAGTATATTGCAAGAGGCACAACCATTTCTACTGGTGGCGCTCGTCGAACGATTCAAAGGCGCCATGGAAATAATGAACAGTTGGAAAGAAAGACGCAACAGTCAGACCTCGGTCGGAGGAACCTCTCACAACTTCGACCTTTGTTATTGGTAAGTTCCATTGACCTTCAACTTGTGAAGACGACTAACGTTTAGCAGGCTAAATGCGTTGCTTCGTTTGGCTGTTATCCACGGCCCCGCACTCGTGGCGAAGGCAAGCAATCAACACCAGGCAGCGCTCATGTGGACTTTGCGAGCTCTTATTTCGCATCCTGGTCTTGAGCCTTTTCCATCCACAGCACGATCGCTGTTCGACTTTGCAGTGCTACTCTCGGACAGTATTTCAGACGAAGTTCGTAAGCAGCTGTCCATCCAGGATGCCGCCAAGCCTGTAAACGATGATCGTTGCGCGTTCATTTTTGCGAACGCCCCTCCTCCTGACGGTTGGCTGAGTCTCACCAAGCCTGTCAACGCAACGCCAAACGCACAGGCGGGATCTTCTCCGCAGGCACAACCACAGCCATCGAACGCGAGTCCGTCCCCGTACCCAGGCCAATCCCAACAGATGCCCGGTCCCGGCGCCGTACAACGGTCGTCGAGCCAGCAACATGTCCCAGGATCGGCGCAGTCACCGGGCCAGACGCGTACGTTCTCTCACTATACACAAAATACAAAGATGCTTCCGCAACAACTTCAGCGGATGGCTTCCAACGCCCCAGGCGGGTCCTCAGCACAGCTGCATCAGATGCAGCAAATGCAAAACATGGCGCAGCAGCGCAATGTACAGATGGGCCAACAGCAACGTACACCAGTGACACAGAGTCAGTCACTAACAGCCGGGAAGGTTGCGGCGACAAAGCAGGACAAAGCCGAATTGAGGCACGTTCCATTTACATTAAATAGGTGGGAGATCCTTCCTGAGTGCGGGAGCAATGCTCTCGGTAACGAGACCGCCATCAGTCTTAGTCTCTTCGGAGCGAGGAAGGTATGACGCAAGGCCTTCGGGCCCTTTTTGGATTCTTCTGCATCGACTATTTAGCAGCATTTTTAGCATTTTAGCGACGGAGTTCCGGATCTCCGTGTGGGTACATGGGTCGCATGTTGGACAACTACAACTTGATATTATTATGTGTGGAACCGGCGTTGCTTGTGGGAGGCGATCGAAGCAGTAGCATGGTGACAGGGTATGATGGGTAGATAGGCTTAGCATCGTCATGGAAAGAGAACGGAGTTTTTATTTTTATTCGATTTGAAGAACGTTTAGACGTGCTCTGATTGTTCCACGCCGTTTGTGATGGCTGCATCCTCTTCTCCCACGCCCCAGTCTCTGACGACGCCTTTCCAGTCGGCTATTCGTCCATCACGGATTGTGACGACAACGACGCGGACTTCTTCTCCTTCGACATAGCACTTGGTCCCGCCGTCTCCCTCCTGCGAGTCTTGCTGTGCCTGCCTCTCCAAACCCCCGCCACCCCACAATCCTCCGTCGACGGGTGAGCTAGCATACGAATCCTCGGCCGGGCTAAACGTGTTGTTGGCCAAATGTTGCGTCTTGCACCAAGCTTCCTCCTCGCTGCCGCCAGGGACTATGCGCGCCTGGCCGTTGATGGTGGTGCTTATCCTGCTAAGAGAAGCCGTGTTCATGCCGAGCAGCAATTCGGCGAGCGATCCGGAGCGCGGGTTGGGGCGAGAGGGCGAAGGAGAACGGCCTGGCTGTCCCAAGGTCGGCGGGCGATGGCTGACCCAGTCGTGGACAAGCAGGGAGACGCGCGGATTGGACTCGAGGTTGTGTGTCTTTCGCGACGACGGCGGGGTGGTCATGATTATGGTGGGATGGTGCGAGTATGGCGTCGACGGAAGATAGGTGTAGTTCATCAGCGAGATGTGGGGGACGTTGTCTGAGGAAGTCGCTAGGTGAAGCTGTAGACATTAGCATCGTCTGCGCTGAGCATATGGTAGATTTCTTGTAGGTGCCCTCACAAATCGAGCATTCTGCAGACAGGTGACGACCTCGTCGGGCAGTGACATGGCGGGACGGGCAGCGACGGGGTCGGACAGAGACATTGCGAACGGGACCGGCTGTCTTCTGGGGTGCAAATGGGGTGTGCTGCTTCCGAAGGTGGTGCAGTGGAGTAGCTAGGCTGGTTGAGCATGGACGGTAGTGTTCCGGGATTGACCAGGCTGCACGTTCACAGTGGCGTAGAAACCGTCTGTGACAAGCACGCACCGGCCTACGTCAGGGCAGGCGGGCCGCGTCCGAGCGCCCATCTGATCTGGTCTACCCAAGCAAAGCTTCGCAGGCCGCATCACCGACAACTCAGCCCCGTAGACTACGTAGTCGCAACCTACCACCTATCCTTCGCTGTCCATCTCCCCCCACGACCTCAGCATCCGCCCTCTTTCCGATCCCCATCACTCTCGCGCACGGCGACCATGGCCGCTCCACCCACGCTGCCGCCCATGGAGAGCACCGACAGCTTCAATCCAGACTTCAACAACATGGCCGGCCCCGCCAATGGCACCAACCATGCAGACGGCCCATTGTCATCACCCATAGAAGCACCCGCGCCCGCCGCGCCAGCCGCGCAGTTGCACGACAACAGGCAGGATGCCGCGCCCGATCCGCAGGTCCAGCAGAAGGTCCACGACGTGCTGCACTCGGACATCGGCGTCAACACGCTGCTGAACCGTCTCAAGGCCAGCATTGCCAGTGCCCGGGTACCCATGCCCCGCTTCCTTCGACAGGAATCTTGCTGACGCGCGCAGGACTTTGCCGGATTTCTGAAGCGCCGCGGCGCGACCGAAGAGGAGCACGCAAACAGCATGAAGAAGCTCAGTCGCATGGCTCTTGACAGCATACGCAAACCCGAGGGCCGCCACGAGAGCTACCAGACTCAATTCGAGCAAGTAATGCACGCCAACGAGCGTCTCGCCGACAACGGTACCCGATTCGGCCTTGCCCTCCATGCCATGCATGAGAACCTGCTGCAGCTGGCCACCAAGATGGACGGGAGCCGCAAGACGTGGAAGCAGCAGGGTCTTACCGCCGAGCAGAAGGTCCAGGACGCCGAGAGGCTTGCGGAAAAGGCAAAGCACAAGTACGACCAGCTCGCCGAAGACCTAGACCGCGTCAAGACTGGGGATACGGGCGCAGGCCGCAAGTTTGGCCTGAAAGGCCCCAAATCAGCTGCCCAGCACGAGGAGGACCTGCATAAAAAGCTCCAGGCCGCCGACCTGGACTATGCCGCAAAGATCCAGACGGCACAGTCGTTCCGCAAGGAGTTGCTGGCCACCACACGCCCCCAAGCCGTCACGGCCATGGTCGATCTCATCCGGGAGATCGACGCGGCCCTTACCATGGAGATGCAGAAATACGCGTCCTTCAACGAGAAGCTGGTCGTCGACAATGGCCAGGTCGTGAGCCCGCAGTCGCTGAAGGGAAGCACCGCCCAGCTGCCACCGAGCATCAACCATCTGATCTACCAGATCAACAACGACAAAGACTTTGATGACTACATGCTGAAGAATGCCTCCAAGATACCGTCAGTTCAATCTGATTTGCAGTACGTCAAGCACCCGACGCAGGCTTCCAACCAAGCCCACCCGACTCCGCCTCACGGTGCCGGCCGCCGGACGTCGATGCAACTGCAGAGTCAGCCTCCGCCTTCATTTGCACTTCAGCAATCCGAGGCAGCCCAGTCACCCGCGCAGTATCAGCCCCCAGCCCAGTCTGAGCCTGTGCAGCAGCCAAGTTATCCCAGCTACAACTCCGTCCCTACACAGCAACCCGCGCAACAGCATCCGCCCCAGTATGGCGCTTCACCCTATTCTCCAGTCGCCCAGAATTCCTACTCTCAACCAGACTATCCTCGAGGTCCTGCCGGGCAGGTCGCAGCACAGCAGTCGAGTGGTGTGCTCTACAATAATTCCTCGCCCCCTGTCAATCCCGTGTTCGGCGTCAATCTCGACCAGTTGTTTGCTAGAGACGGCTCTCCTGTGCCCCTGGTTGTCTACCAGTGCATCCAAGCCGTCGATCTGTATGGCCTGGAAGTTGAGGGTATTTACCGCATTCCAGGCACGAGTTCTCACATTCAAGCAATGAAAGCCCTTTTTGACAGTGGTATGTTGCTCCCCTTCATTATTCGCCTTTCGCTGACCCTTCTTCCAGATGCTACTCAGGTTGACTTTCGCAACCCGGAGGCCTTCCAGCACGATGTCAACAGTGTTGCCGGTCTTTTGAAGCAATTCTTCCGCGAACTACCGGATACTCTGCTTACCGAGGATTTCTACACCAAGTTCATCGACGCTGCACGCATTGATGACGACACAATGCGACGGGACTCGATGCATGCTCTCATCAACGCGCTTCCTGATCCAAACTACGCAACGCTTCGTGCCCTCATGCTGCACCTCCGCCGTGTCGAGCAGTCATCGGAAGTGAATCGCATGAGTGCCGCCAATCTAGGCATCTGCTGGGCGTAAGTGTCATCCCGACTAGGCTTGTATAGTTTGCTGACATGATCAGGCCATCCGTGATGGGCCCTCATAAGGGTAGCAACATGGCAGATGCAGGCCTTCAGGCTCGAGTCGTCATTACAATCCTAGACAACGTGCTACAGATATTCGACGAGGATTAAGTTTCCTTTACTCTCTCACACATATCCTAGAGGCCTGCATGCTTATCTCTTCCTTGTAGTGAGTTTGACGCCTACGATCAACTAAATTCAGAATCATTGGACTCGACCCAACTGTTGATGGATTCGGTGTCTTCTAATGTCCGGCCGCCGAGCTCTGTTGGTAATCAGTACATTGAAGCGATAAAAGCTTGGGAAAACCGCTCCAGGCGCGTATCGTCAGGCCGCCGCATTACTCGTTCTCGAAACTTGTTTTCGTTTTTCCGTAAAGCCTTCTGATGATGGGAAGTTTTCCGAACCTGGAGATCCATTTGGCAGCACTGTACCATGCCTTTCAGATACCCAAAGTACTTCTTCTGGCATGAATCGGCACCCCTAAGCGGTAGCGAGTCAGCCCTGTAATACAACTACCTTTTTGATGAAACAATAACGTTACCCACGTCTGGTCACAAGAACTCAGGACATGGATGCGGTATCTCATATGTATTGTTCGGCTGTAAATTGAGTGGAAATTGGACTAGGGTGCTTTTGTGTGCGTTCCAATCAATGCTCCCACTATCACCGAGAACGGTTCCTTGCACTCCTTGCACTTCAAACCCCCCTACTCAAGCCGTAGACGCAGATTTTAGGCTATCCAAGAGCCAACATTTCCCACCACAGCATACCACCAGAGACCTTTCTACTACTGCATACCCGAGCCCCCAGTCAAAGGATACCACTCGTCAAACATGTTCCGGTGTACATGTCCGTTTGACTTGAATTCTTGATCCCAGTTTCGCCTGATAGAGCTGTGCATGGAAGAGACGTGCCACATCTGAAAGTGATCTTCGCCCGCTGGGCCCACAAATGCACGGGAGCCCTTGAGATCGCCTGCGTTTCACCATCAGTCAGTCACCGAGGACAAATTGCGCTGGACCACTAACCGATGCACTCATCGATCATGTTCAAGTCTGGGCGATGGTATATCCTAGCTGGATCGGCTAGACCGGGTTTCTTCCAGGGGCTGCGCGACGAATCGCTAGGGTACATCTGTTGATCGTCAGCCCAAATGTTCTACTTTCTCTGGGGTTTGCTACTCACAGCCTGCACCAGATGCTCCCGGCCATCGGTCGAGGTATAGATGAACGACTCTTCCGATATTTTGAGGCTCGCTTGGTCAAATTCAGCGAGCATGTTTACCGCCTTGATCCACAGTTAGTACTTGACCCTTTGAATCTGAATATTTGTTAACACACCTGGGACTGTTTAGCTACCAAAGCTCGGGCTCGTTCGGTGTGCGTTTGAATGATGGCCAGCGCCCCGGACGGTACAAAGAGTTCGAGATCGGTGGTCGTAGGCGCGTTTCCTGACTTGGAATATACTCGCTCTTTCGCAGGAACGTCGAAGCCAGGTGATCCCAGATAGAGGAATTGCTGCCACGGTGTGAGTCCCGCCTTGAAAGCTCCCAGGCGACCACCGCCAACGCTCGCGAGCGAATCGTTCAGGTGGGCGAGGGCGCCAGCCGCTCGCAGTATTTTGGTCGTAATGATCGTGTTGATGATTTCTATGGATTGCTCGTAGAATTGGGTGAATTCCTGAGCGTGAGTGCATGAAGGCGACTGCGGCTGCGAAAAGGCATGCGGCAGGTCGGCTGCCTCCTGCAGCACGTCGAGCAAGTGAAACCACACATTCTGCATTGCAGTGGTGTCGTTGGTCAGGAAGTCGGCGAAGTAATCGAGGAGGTTGGCCATGCATTCCCAGAAGGTATCCGTGAACGATGAGTCGCATTCCTTTACCCGTAATTCTGCCAGTGTGAGTGACCGGTGATGAAGGGACTGTTGACAAGAAACTTACTGCGGATCCCGGCCTCCAGATATACTTCCAGACGTCCACGGCCCGGATGTACAGTCATCCGCTTGATTTTGGCGTACACGGTTTCCAGGTCCAACTCATTTTCTCCGCATATGTACTTCAGCGCGAGCGGAGGATCTTCTTCCCAGTCCTCGACTCGGATGACCGGCACATCCGTGTTAGTGACTTCAGTGATCGGTACTTCCATGAAGCTGGGGCCTACTTGAAGGCCGAACAGACCAGGGATAGCTAAGGTTTTCTTTCAAGGCGAGGCGAGGCGAGGCAGTGAGAGGTGAGCTACTCGACGCTCTGTCTGCGGGGCGGGCAACGACGCCTTAACAATGGCATTAACGCAAGGAGAGGAATCTGAGTCAGAAGTGAAGTGTACAAGTCAATTCACAAACAGCGCTCGGCGTCGTGCAAGTGAAGACAACGCGCGCATGCCAAGACAATCACGTGCGTCGTCACGACTTCAGCGTAGCTCAATATCACCCTTAGATTAGGCTCCCGAAGTCAAGTATGATGATGTTCTACTGTTGCAGACGCTTCTCATGTGGTAATGCTCTTCGCCTGGCGCGAGGATATGGTACGACTCGGTTCCGTAGCGTCGATGTACACTTATTCAAAGGTCAATTTTCATACTCTATATATATATATCGACCAAGTAGCTTATAGACTTATTAGCATTGTATCAGTCCTTATTCGGGATCTCGATATACTGCTAGGAGAGTGGATAGCGGTGGAGGGGTTCGGAGGGACTGGCAGAAGGCGTGCGTGGTGTCCCGGAGGGTTTCGTTGCTTGGTGCTGCGGTCCGTTGGGGTGTGGTTGGGGGTTGGCAAAGAGCGCTGAAGCGACGTGTCATCCTGCGAAAAGCATGCGGGACTGGTGTCTTTCTCTCTATGGCTGCCGCTGCAGGCCTGCGGCCCTGACTGAAACGCGAAGGTGCTAGTGTAGTAACGCCCAGCTTTAGCATTACCTTGCGAATTACGCACGTTCTTACCGCAACGATAGGCTAAAAAGGAAGGCCCTAAGGACTTACCGCTGAGGTAGGAGGTGAGATGACTACTAGAGGAAGTAAAATCGAGCATAGTCTACCTGTCTCCACGCAATCGCATTTAAGTAGGCGCACATTCTTATACTTATCTATTCTTAAATATTAGATACTGCCTTCGCCTTCGTTACCCTGAGCAGATACACGACGACGAGATAGTTCGCGTTCGGCGCGAGATGGAACGTCCCAAACAGGACACTGATCCGCCATTAAAGTAGTGGAGCCGACTTCTCGAAATTGTCACCGTGTGGAACAACGCGACATGGAATAATGCCTGGCCCCCACATATCCACTCACGTGATAATGCTTTGCCACGGCTGTGCTGACTCATGAATGTCCGCGAACTGGCCAGTTCATGACGTGCCTGCACGCAGCCATCGTTTGATGATGCGCAGATGAGTCACAAAACATACACCTAGATCGATCGA